>JABLTO010207470.1_pt1 | contig 17171 bp, 17 predicted proteins | sample 7160091 | NCBI WGS metagenome assembly JABLTO01 (sample SAMN14651225, study PRJNA627086) | human gut metagenome | isolation source: feces | host: Homo sapiens
CAAAATTTCCGTGCGCTGCTGCATCCCCACAGTGATGTCCTCGATCTTCGCATCGGGGTCCACATGCAGACCATAGCGCTCGGACAGCTCCATCACATTTCTGCGGGCTTCCTTCTTTTGCAGAAAGCCCATCTTCGTGGGCTCCACACCCATGATGATGTTGTCCAGCACCGTGAAGCACTCCACCAGCTTGAAATGCTGATGCACCATGCCGATGCCCAGCGCCGTAGCGTCATTGGGGTTTTTAATGGAAACGACCTTGCTATCCTTCTTGATGGTGCCTTCTTCCGGCTGATACAGGCCGAAAAGCACACTCATCAGCGTGGACTTGCCCGCGCCGTTTTCACCCAGCAGGGCGTGAATTTCGCCGCGCCGTAATTGCAGGGTGATATTGTCGTTGGCAATGATTCCGGGGAAACGCTTGGTGATATTCAGCATTTCGATGGCGTAGGGCGTGTTTTCCCCCATGCCGTCGCTTGCCTTGGCGAACCGGTTCTCCACGAAGCATACCTCCTACCGCGTGTCGAAAAAGTGACTGCGAGCGGCCGCCATGCTTGGACAGTTCGGCCCCTTTCGTCGCCTGATGTTCTGTTGTGCAGGGTCAAGCGCAGTCTCCAAATTCTGACAAAAACCCCCGCTCTCCCTCTTTCCAAGGGAGAAAGGGAGGCGCGGGGGCTTTTGTCAAAAGCCGGGAGACGTTTCCGCCTCCCGGAATGGAGCCATATGTGAATTACTTCACGCTGCCATTGTAAGTCACGGCAATGGTGGTGGCGGGCTCAGCGGTGATGTCGCTGGACACGGTCACGGTGCCGTCAACCATGGACTTCACCAGCGCGACATAGTCGTCCTTGGTGAAGCTGTCGCTCCACTGCGTGGTTTCCATGGGCAGACCAACATAGTTGGCGTCCATGTCCTCGCCGGACACCAGACCCAGATTCTCAACCTTGCCAGCGTGCTTGTCGAAGTTGCCGGCAGCGGTATCGGTCAGCAGGGTCTTTACGGTAGCAGCCAGACCCTTCATGGCAGAGGTCACGGTCATTCCCTCGCCGTAGGTGTCAATGATGGGAGACTGGTCGGAGTCAACGCCGATCAGCTTGCCGCCAACCTTAGCAGCAGCCTCAGCCGCAGAGGTGTAGATGCCGCCGCCGCAGGCGAAGACAAACTCCACTCCCTTGGTGGAGTACCAGTTGTCCATGTAAGCGGTGATGTCAGCGTCGCCATAGAACTGGCCGCCGTACACATACTCGCAGGTCACATCGGCCGCAATGCCCAGCTCCACAGCCGCAGCATCCGCGCCCTGCACGAAGCCGTAGCCGAAGCGCTGCACAGCGGGAACCTCCATGCCGCCCAGGAAGCCCAGCTTCTTGTAGCCCAGCTTCACAGCGGCATAGCCGGCCATGTAGCCGGACAGCTCTTCCTGATACACAGCGCTGAACAGGTTGTTCGCGTTGCTCAGGTCAACACCCGCGCTGGTCAGGTCATACTCGCTGACGTCCAGCGCGATGAACTTCACCTCGGGGTACAGGGGCTGGCACTCGCCGATCGCCGCAGCGAACAGGTAACCGGGCATCACGATGACATTGTAGCCCTCGTCGATGGCCGCTTCCACCTGCGCAATACGCTCCGCGTCGGAGTCGCCGGTGGGCTTGAAGTAATTGAAGTCCAGGCCGTTCTCCTCGCAGAAGGCCTTGCAGGCCTCGTAGGTGGTCTGGTTGAAGGACTGGTCAGTAATGTCGCCGGAGTCGGTGATCATGGCCACGCGATAGGTCTCTTCCGCAGACGCGAAGGACAGCACGCACAGCACCATGGCAACCGCCAGGATGAGAGAAACGAGCTTCTTCATGGTTGTAGATTCTCCTCTCGTTGTGTAAGCATTGAAATGCTCCTTATCCATTATAGCAGTAACCGTGCGGTTTGAAAAGGGGCTGAACGGTTCTTTCTTACTTTTTTTCGTCTTCCTATCGTGGATTGTTCGTGCTTATTTAGTCCTCGCCGCTGAGCTTTGAGAAGCCCTCGCCCAGCGCCTCATGCGCGCCGGTGACAAACATGAAGGCCCTCTCGTCCTCCTCGCGCACAATGTCCTTCAGGCGGGCCACCTCCTGGCTGGACAGCACGCACAGCACCACGGGGCGATCCTTCCCGGAATATGCGCCCTTTGCCATTAGGTGAGTCACGCCGCGATCCATTTCCTTCATAATACGCTGTGTCACCGCGTCCGTGGCGGAGGTAATGATGTAGCACGCGCGGGTCTGGCTCAAGCCCGCCATCACCACGTCGATCAGCTTGGAGGACACCGCAATGGAGATCATCGCGTACAGGCCCTCGTTCAGGCCCACGCAGATACCCGCCAGCACCACCACCGCGCAGTCGATCAGCAGCAGGAACATGCCCACGGAGATAAACGGCAGCCGCTTATGCACCATACGGGCCACCATGTCCGTACCGCCGGTGGTTGCGCCGCCCCGCAAGATCAGTCCCAGACCGATGCCCAGCAATACGCCGCCGTAAAGCGTACCCAGCAGCGGATCGGTGGTCACGGCGGGCACATGAATCAAGTCGATCGCCGCCGAGAACAGCACCGTCGCAATGAAGCTGCGCACCACAAACACCCGGCCCATGGCCTTATAGCCAATGATGAACAGCGGAATGTTCATGAGCATACTGGTCAGGCCCACCGGCACATCCATCAGGTAATTCAGCACCGTCGCCACGCCCGTCAATCCGCCGGGGGCAATGTTGTTCGGCACCAGAAACATGGGATAGGCCGCACCGCCGATGATGCAGCCAAGCACGATCTGCACATAGGCGACAAGCAACTCCGAACGTCGAACCTTCCCCAGCTTGTCCTTCCAGCTCATCCTCATTCCTCCATGACATTGCCGCTTTCCGCAGGCAAGTTTTTCAACCTTTATCAAAAAAAGAGACGAGGGAACCGCCCTTTCGAAACAGGTCTTCCCTCGCGCTCCTTTCCTTATGCCGTCATCTGTTTTTCGTGCCCAACGACAGGGCCAGGGCCGCGTCCACCTGCGTCATCACGCTGTCCGGCACGCAGCCGAGATATTTTTCCAGCCGCGCCTTTTCCAGCGTGCGCACCTGCTCCAGCAAAGCCACCGAGTCCTGCCGCAGACCGCAGATACGTGCAGGCAGCAGTACGTGAATCGGCAGATGCGCCTTGCGCTGCCGGGACGTGATCGCCGCCACAATCACCGTGGGACTGTGCAGATTTCCGCGGTCATTTTGAATAATGAGCACCGGGCGCACACCGCCCTGCTCCGATCCCACCACGGGATCAAGATTTGCGCGATAGATTTCGCCGCGCTTCATAATCTCACGCTCACTTCCGGGATATCTATAGCTGCTGTCCCTTGAAGGAACAGAAAATTCCCCTTTCAGCATATGTCCCGGAAAAACACGCGGTGAGACTCACGCGGGCGGAAGCGGCGCCAAGGGCTCGGACTTGATTTTCTCCCGAAGCGCCATGGCGTTGGGGCAGACCTTCGTCAACTCCTCATAGAACGCTGCGGAATGATCCGCGTGCAGCAGATGACACATTTCATGCAGCAGCACATAGACCGTGTATTCCCTCGGCAACCGCGCCAGCCGCAGATTCAGGCTGATGCGACGCGTCTGCGGCTGACAGCTGCCCCAGCGGCTCGTCATTTCCTTCAGGGTAATGCGATCTACCTTCGCGCCCATACGCCGCTCCTGCTCCGGCAGAATGCGTTCAAGCTCCTTGGTAAGCTCCCGCGCATAAAGAGCGCTCAGCTCCTTCTCTCCCGCCGGGAGCACGCCGCCGCCCAGCGGCTCATAGCGTCCCCAAAGAAGATGCCGCTCCCCTGCCGCATAGCTTGGCTGCCAGCCCCGCTCGCTGAGGCGTGCCGTCATCCAGTCTGTCTGCGCGGTCAAGAACTTCTTCATCTGATCATCGCTGACCGCCGCAGGGATCGTCAGGGTGAACGTCCCATCCTCCGCATGATAGCGCAGACTGAACCGGCAACAGCCGCTTCGGCGCACGACCTTCACCCAATAACGCTCTGCGAAAAGGTACATTATGCATGCCTCAGCTCGTCGATCTTATTCAATATCTCCTGCGCCAGAGCCGCCTTGCTTTGCAGCGGGCACTCCGTCGCGCCCTGCCGTGTCAGCAGCGTGGCGATATTCGTATCCACGTTGAAGCCCGCGCCGGGCTTGGACACATCATTGGCAACGATCATGTCCAGATTCTTCTTTTGCAGCTTCTTGGCGGCGTTCTCCATCAGGTGCTCCGTCTCTGCGGCGAAGCCCACAAGAACCTGTCCCGGACGCTTGGCTCTGCCCACAGCGGCGGCAATGTCGGGATTCTCCACCAGCTCCACCATGAAGGGCATCCCGTCCTGCTTCTTCAGCTTCTGATCGTGCCGCACGGCAAAGCGGTAATCTGCCGGGGCTGCCGCCTGAATCACCACGTCCGCCAGCTTGGCCTCCGCCGTCACCGCGTCGTAAAGCTCCTGCGTGCTTTCCACACGGATCACCCGCACGCCCGTGGGCGGCTCCACCTGCGTGATGCCGCAGACCACCGTCACATCCGCGCCGCGATCACGCGCCGCCGCCGCAATGGCAAAGCCCATTTTACCGGAAGAATCGTTGCTCAAAAAGCGCACCGGATCGAGCCGCTCACGGGTCGCCCCCGCCGTTACCAGCACCTTGACCCCCGCATAGTCCTGCCGGGGGCAGAGCAACTCTTCAATAGCCGCGACGATCTCCTGCGGCTCGGACATGCGCCCGGAGCCGCTGTCGCCGCAGGCTAGAAAACCATTGCCCGGGCCGATCACATGCACGCCGCGCTCCCGCAGCACCGCCATATTCTTACGGGTGGCCTCCGCCTCCCACATGTTCACGTTCATGGCCGGAGCCACAAGAATGGGCGCACGTGTCGCCAGCGCCGTGGTGGAAAGCATATCATCCGCCAGTCCCCATGCCAGCTTAGCAAGGATGTTCGCCGTGGCGGGCGCGATGCAGAACAGCTCCGCCCGCTTCGCCAGCGCCACATGCTCCACCTCCCAGCGCTCCGGGCGCTCGAAGGTATCCGTCACCACCGGATTGGCGGACATGGTCTCAAAGGTCAGCGGCGCGACAAACTGCGTCGCATTTTTCGTCATGATGACGTGAACATTTGCCCCCTGCTTGCGCAAAAGGGAGACAATCTCCGCGCTTTTGAACGCGGCGATGCCTCCCGTTACGCCCAGCACAACTTCTCTGCCGGTCAGCTTCATGCCTGCTCCTGCTCTTCCTCTTCATCCGCCGGGCGATCATAGGTAATCAGTCCGCGATTGATCTCCTCCACGGCCACCTTCAAGGGCTTCATTTCCTTCGCATCGATCAGCGGCTGTGCGCCGCCCACGATCTGACGACCGCGCTTGGAGGCCTCCACCACCAGCGTATAGCGGCTGTCCGCGTGCTCCAGCAGCTCCAGCACATTAGGTTCAACGATCGACATTTTCATTTCCTCCTTACATATTTCCGCGTCTGAGCCGTTACTCCGCCTCGATCACCGGGAAATACCGGTTGGTGCGCTGCTTTTCTGCCATAGCAATGGCGGACAGCTGCGCATAGGCTAGCTCCAACTCGTCGTTGACGACAACATATTGATACTTCTGCATCTGGTCGATTTCCCCCTTGGCGTTGCCAAGGCGGCGCTCGATCTCCACGGGGTCGTCCGTGTTGCGGGTGTGCAGACGCACCCGCAGCGCCTTATAGCTGGGGGGCAGGATAAACACGCTGACGCATTCAGGCTCCTGCTCCATCACCATGCGCGCCCCCTGAGGATCAATGTCCAGCAGCACATTCTGCCCCTTCTCCATGCGCTCATAGACCTCGCTCTTCAGCGTGCCATAGCGGTGTCCATGGACAGTAGCATGCTCCAGAAAAGCATCCTCGGCTAACAGTTTATCATATTCTTCGTCAGAAAGAAAGTGGTAATGCACATCTTCGATCTCCGTGGAGCGCTTTGCGCGGGTGGTTGCCGACACGGAAAACGTAAAGCTTGGATCGTCATTCAGCAGCTTCGCCGCCAGCGTTCCCTTGCCCGTGCCGCTCGGCCCGGAAATCACCATCAGCATACCCTTGCGCGTTGCCTTCATTCTGCATCCTCCCCATTATTGCCGTCCCTGTTTTCCATACGCCCCGCCACCGTCTCCGGCTGCAGGGGGGACAGCACCACATGATCGCTGTCCATGATAATCACCGCCCGGGTCCGTCTGCCATACGTTGCGTCGATGACCCGCCCCGTTTCCCGAGCATCCTGCACCAAGCGGCGCACCGGCGCGGATTCCGGGCTGACGATCGCCACCAGCCGGGACGCGGCGACCATGTTGCCAAATCCGATATTGACCAGCCTCATGCCGTCGCCTCACTCCACGTTTTGAACCTGCTCGCGCAGCTTCTCGATCTCCGACTTGGCGGCGACCACGCAGTTGGTGATCTCCACGTCCGAGGCCTTGGAACCGATGGTGTTGACCTCGCGGTTCATTTCCTGCGTGAGGAAATCCAACCGGCGGCCCACCTCGCCTACTTCATTCAGGCACGCCCGCATCTGCGCGATATGGCTTTGCAGCCGGGACAGCTCCTCGTCAATGGCTGCCTTATCCGCAAAGATAGCTACCTCCTGTGCCAGCCGCTGAGGCTCCACAGGCGCGACGGGCAGCTCGGCCAGCCGTGCGGTCAGCCGTTCCCGATAGGCCTCGGGCACCTGGGGCGCACGCAGGGCGATCTGATCCCGCAGGGCCGCCAGCGCGTCCAGATGCTCGTTCAAGTCCCGGCGCAGCGCTTCACCCTCCCGGGCACGCATGGCCTGTACCTCTTCAAGCACCTTCGCCAGCACAGCCTGTGCAAGCGCCGTCACCTGTTCCCGATCCTCCTCGGCCTCCGTGACCTGCACCACATCAGGCAGGTTCATCAGCTCGGCCACGGTGAGGCGTTCCGAAGCCCCGGAGGCCTGACGCACCTGCTCCGCCGCCACCTCATACGCGGCCACCAGCGCCGTATCCACCGTCACAGTGCGGGCGTCGGCGCGGGTATTGCGGTAATTCACAAAAACGTCCGCATGACCCCGGCGCAGCTTCGCCGCCAGCTCCCGGCGGAGCGTCTCCTCCAGAAAGCTGATGTTCCGGGGCATACGGAAGGATACATCCAGAAAACGATGGTTCACCGTTTTGATTTCAAGGGTCATTTCCCGACCTTCTAAAGTCAGCTGACAACGGCCATAGCCGGTCATGCTTTGCACAGGCGCGGCCTCCCTTCGTGTAGTGAATCATTATACCACAGGACACGCGCCGTGAAAAGTCCTCCGTTGTGAAAAAATGGAGCGCCTCGTTTGCGAGAGACGCTCCATTGCAGTCCTGTATGCCGCAGCCTCAGCCCCACGGCACAAAAACGTATTCCATATAGGTGATTTCCTGCTGATCGTTCAGTTGAATCTGCGTGGTCACAAACCAGAAGTCCGGTGAAGCCGTTTCCAGCTCTTCATCCGTCAGATCCGCGCTGAAGACCAGTTTGTGACCATCGTAGTTGTCCCGCCCGATATATGCGTCGATGTACCATTGATACAAGTCATTCACAGGGATATACGTCAGTTCATCGCCGTACATGCTTTCCAGCATCATCGCATGAAAATCCTGCGCCAGCGGGTAGGTCTGTTCCGACTCCGGCGCCTCGTCGCTTTCCTCGCACTCCTCCCCCAGCACCGTCCGCTCATAGAAGCCCGTCACAGATCGCACTTGATGGTTCTCGTCGCAGTTCAGCCTTGTGATCGTAAAGTGATCATAAACGGTTCCCGCCGCATTCACATACACCGCAAAATCATGTTCTTCCGCGGGCTGCTCCTCCTGCGCCTGTCCTGCCGTCGCAGTCAGCAGCAGGATGCAGCAAAGCAAAAATGCAATCCACCGTTTTTTCATTGTGCGCTTCCTCCCTTTCGGCTTCGTCGCTCATCCATTGATAAGAACGTAAAAGCCTTTCCATGGCTTGCATTTTCTGGAAAAATTTCATGATTTTTGTAACGTCAGTCGATTGCATATGCCGCTGCGGCGGAACTGCATGTGTGACATACCCCTCTCCCCTTAAAGACGGCGGCGAAGTAGGTCACGGACTGGAAGCCACATACCTGAGCGATTTCTTCAGATTGCGTTGTTATCGTCAGCAGCAGACGCGCATGGGTTAGTCGCCGCTGACGCACATAATCGCCAAAGGTGCAGCCCACCAACGAACGAAAGATTGCACACAAATGACATTTGCTGATGAATACCGCCTCGTTGACCGCATCAAGTGACGTTTCCATGCCTACAGATTTCAATCTACGTTCCCCGCGACGAAGGAAGATAAAGAATGTTTGCAATTTCAATCCACGTTCCCCGCGTGGGGAACGACCTGGCAAAGGTGCCGATCGGCGAGGCCGTGCAGGTGCTATTTCAATCCACGTTCCCCGCGTGGGGAACGACGTGACGTGGGCCAGCGGCTATCAGGACTTGGGCATATTTCAATCCACGTTCCCCGCGCGGGGAACGGCCGCAGAAGATTATGCAAATCTGCTACAAAAGTACATTTGAAACTAACACATTTGCTAATTTCTGTGCATCATCCGAGAAAATAACACCTTACCGCATTATGAAAGCACCCTATCGTCCCGAATTTAAGGCGCGAACCTGCAAAGGAACTTTTGTACACTTTCATTCCGCACAGGTGCTATAACTGCGCCGCACGACTCAAAGCATCAGTATTCTCCGTCATAGACCGTACATTTCAAGCCGTCAAGCACATCTACCGTTACCGTCGGGAGCTCATTCGGATCATCCGACTGCACAACGTGCAGCGAGCGATGCACCTTGGCGGAAGAATACTGGCCGTTCGGGCAGTCGTGCTCCCACCAAATGAGCTTAACCACCTCCATGCTGCCGTCCGGACGGGCGCTGGTCGCGTCGTTGCGGAAGAGCGTAAGCAGCGCTTCCTTGAGCTTCTCCGCATCCTCTGCGCTGAATCCGGTCTTGCTGGCGGGCTGCACATTGATGGAGCCGAAGGTCGTGTAGACCCCATAGCTCACGCGGTGCTTCGTGCCCATCGTATCAGACGCTTTCTTGTCCGGGTCTGCGCCGGTTTCCAGATTAACCGACTTAGTGATCTGCGTGCTGACCACGTCCACTTCCTTCACAGAAAAGGCGCTCTGGATGCTCACCGGGCCGCGAATACCGATGGATACAGCGTCGCTGCCGGCATTCTCATCATCAGCTTTGTCATCATTCTTTTTCTTTTTATCTTCTTTAAACGCGAACACCTGACCAAAGGCTCGCACATCCAGCCATGTTTCACAGGCAATTCGAGCGTAATCCTCTCGTGAGACAGGAGTCGCATCCTTCGTCTTCTTCTGCGTCTTGATGGCCTCCAAGCACGCCTTCAGCGCCGGACAGGCATCCGCACGATCCTTCAGCGAACGGAAGTTATCCCCCACCGCCCGGTGGTCGTCCGACTGCACGAACACCGGGTAGCCCTTGTCGACCCAGCGATTGCGAACTTTACGCTTCATGCATACGTCGCTCACCTCGCCGAAGCCTTCATAGGTGGTGCGCGGCCGATTGCCGTCGAGAGGATCGCCGTTGGGGTTCGCGTTGCGCGCCGTGAAAACAAGGGCAAAGTCGATTTTGTTTTTCAGAGCAGTCATGTGTCAGTCATCCTTTCTGTTGTCGAATTGATTGTAAAGATAGAAATAATAGAGGTACTCCGCGCCAAGGGGCTTATCATGGTTCCAATGGTTTTCCTCGATCCATGCCTGAAGCTTTTCCGCCTGATGGAAGCTTCCCTTCGTAAACCAATACTTATTTGCATACGGCCTCATCCGTACCTGCAAATAGGCCCAAACCTCGTTCGGGCGCTGAGCCGCACGCGTCATGAAGCGCATGGCGTTGCTGGGGCGGTTTTCCTCCTCCGACTTGTCCAAGTCAAGGATACGCCGTTCCGTCTGGTTTTCCAGCGCCAGCAGCGCACCATAGGCCGCCTCCCGCGTCGCCGGAAGTGCCGCCAACGCTATATGCGCGGGCTTCCATCCGTCCGTGTCCAAACCCTCCCGGCTTTGCAGCGCTTCCAGCATCATCAGGTAGCCATGCAGGAAGCCGCGTCCCAGCGGCGCGTCAGACAGGCGCTCCTCCGGCGTAAAGCTCTGTTCTGTTTTGCGGAGAAGCCGCTGAACGCTGTCTGCCGCCTCTACGCCCATCTTTTCCAGATAGGGAATCAACTTATCGTGAACCTTCGCCCACGTTGTCATTGGCTGCATCATAAAGGCCGCCGTCAGCTGCATCGCGTTGGTGCGCCCGTCTCGGCAGCTGACGCTTCTGCCCGCTTCATCCTCCTGCCTTTCGCACAGCCACTCATAGTGATCGGCAATCGCCAGAAGACAGCCGTACAGCTCATCCCGCGTTTTGGGTGGACGATAGCCCATCAACAGAATCTGTTTCTGCTTTTGCTCTTTCGGGACCCACAGATCATTCGTCTGTGCGCTGAAACCCACGAGGAATAAATAAGAAAGCGGCTTGCCGTTGTCAATGTCTTCCGATGTAAACAAGCTTTCCGCCTGTGCAAGCAGATGTTTATCATAGCGCGCTGAATAGCCGTCCTTGCCCAGCGTTTTCAGGTACGGCAGCAGCTTGAGATATAGCTGCTGCCACGCTTTTTTCGGCTGCTGTACAAAATGGGTCATCATGCGCATCGCATGGGACGGGGTATTCGGGTCCATATAGTGCGCCAACGCCAGCAAGCGTCCGTAGAGATAATCCCGCTCGGTACACGTCGTATCCAGCGTCGGCGATACGGTGCGCGACGGCTTGCGGTCAAGATACAGCTTGCGGATCATGGCGCAGGCCGTAGCCATGCAGTTCTGCCATTTCCAGCTATTCCACTTCCCATCGGAGCTCGTAAAGGACAGCGGCTGCACCGCACGGTTGAACGCCGCTGACACCATGTTTTCCGGAATCGGCTGTGCCTCCACCACGCAATGCAGGAGGCGCAGTTGTAAATCCCGCAGGTACTTGGTTGCGGACTTATCCGCCTTGAAATCCCGCCAAGTTGCCTGAAAGCTGTTCTTGCCCATGACAGCCTCGCAGATTTCAAGCCATGTGACAGGCCGCTCCGTGAGGGGCTGCTTCGGATCCTTCATCAGCCAGCGGCAGCCCGCATTCCAGCGATTCACATGCTCCACGAATACGTTCCCGGGCATTTCCTGCTCATAGGTCACGGATACGCGGCCATTGGTTGCGCATTGGAGTCCCAAGAGCACAATTTCCTCCTGCCGCCGAAGCGCCTCTTCGGTCGTGTTCTCCGGGTCTGTCACGCGCTGCAAAGCTTCATCTCTGCCCTGTACAGAATCGAACAGCGCCATCACATAGTCTTGCAGGGTATTCGGCGCAGGTTTCGCTTCGTCTTCGCCTTCATCATCTTCTACTGTCGACCACTTGAGCCGAGGCTTCCGCGTGTTCCAGCCGACGAAGCTCATGCCGTACTTCCGGAAGCTCTGATGATCCAGCAGCCAGCGAAGCGCACGATGCAGCTTTGTCGAGGCTTCAACGCTGATAGCCGCCGCACTCCCGTCCTCCACGAATCGGCCCTTGTATTGAAAGGGAAAGCCCTCATCCTTGGAGGAAATCAGCCGTGCGGTGACTTGCAAATAGGGCTGCTTTTTCATTTCCGGCAGACGCTTTCCCGTGACATAGCACAGCGCCGTGTTCTCGCCCAGCGATGCCGTGATCTGACTGTGCCAGCTCCTCTTTACGTCTTCGCGCATCCACAGTCGGTTCTCTTCATCGGCATATTCCACACTGAAGCAGACGATTTGCGTCGCGTCTTTCCCTTTGCCCGGCTTCCCATCCTTGTCAAATTGCAGCTTCAAGCCCGCCACGCCGGAAAGATCCTCGTAAAGCGTTTGCTTTTGCAGGTAATTCAGAAGCACACGCAGACACTCCGGCGCATGAGGTGCGGCACACCATGCCGCTAATTGCGGAAGATACTTATCCAGATAGCCGCCGTGTTCGCTGCTCATCAGATATTTCAAGGAATCCGCCAGCGGGAACGGGGTCTTATCGCTTGAACGGCTCTCCGCCTGCGGCGTGGAAGGGATTGCGAAGGTCGATCCTTCTTCAGCTAGACGCTGCGCTGTGACAAACTCCCCTGCCGGCGAAAGAATGACGTTGATGGCAATATTTCTCTGCGTGAAACCCAGCGGAAGCAGGGGGGCATCTCCCTCCGTGGCGCTCGTGTCAATGATGTCATCATACACGTCACAGAGCTTTTGCATGAAGCTCATTCGTTCTCACCCGCTTCCGAAAGCTCCCCGGCCAGCGAGACTTCCTGCGCGCCGGAAAAGTTGCCGTACCTCCCACCGAACTTCTTGGGAAACATCGGCCGTACATAGCGATACATTTCCGGGTCGCATTCCTCCGGCTTTGGAAAGATGATCTCACCATGGTTTATCTTCGCGTGCCACAGCCGCACGCCCAGCTCGTTCTTCCCCGTCTCGTCCGGGTAAGCAAAACTATGGAACATCACGCCGAGGTCAATTTCTCCGCGATCGTCGTATGCGCCCTTTCCTTCGCCGTAAACGCAAGGCTCCACATACGCCTGACACTCCCGCGTCCCCAAATAAACATCCCTGCGTCCACCCTTGGCGATCATTCGCTTGGCAATGCTGTAATGTTTATTTTCGTTTTGCCCGTCGGCAATCAAATCAGGCTCGGTGCGGTAGGGATTGGGGATGAAATGCGCACGTACCTGATACATCGGGTCTTTCAGGTAGGTGTAGATGGACAGCGTGTTCGGCTTGCCATCGTAGCTGATCGGGCGGATGCTCTTGTTCTCTGTCTGAATTGGGTGCATGATGCGCACGCGATCTACCAGCCAAAGGATCGACGGTTTCCACCAAACCGATTCAAGCGCCCCTTTGATCGCCTGATACGTCGGGACAAGCAAGGTTGCTTTCTCGCCGCCCATGCGGAGCGCAGGGTCTGAGAAAAGCGCATACCGACCGTACACGCAAAACTCAACAGTATTCCGGGCTTTGTTTTCCAAATGAAATTCACCTTCTTATTATGATAGACTCTTGCAATGAAACAGGTATAACGGTATAATGATATTGGCGCTTCATGCTTCAGGCCTGTTAAGCGTGGATTGAAATTAGATGTTTATCAATACCACTTTCAAGTGCAAGCAGAGAGACGTGCAAAGAGCACGCCTCTCTGCTCGTGAGAAGGCCACGAAATGAACAGACATGTTGACAGAAATGGAAGACATGGAGAGGAATCCGGCCTTCTCATAAGGTAGTATACATCTTTTTTAGCTTAATTTCACCTTCTAGATTTTTATTTCCGAAACAATTTTTTAGAAAGTCATCGTCTATACCTTCCATCATCCATTTTGACCCCCGCTTCGTCCGAATACCAGCCCTCCGCAAGCGCAAACGCGCCGCACGCTCCCAGCGGAACGACCGCATTTTGCTCCATGAGTCGCTGATAGGTCTGCGCATACAGATTTACCGTATACGCCTGTGCTTTCCGCAAAAGTAGCACCTCCTCACGCATCTCATGCTTTTCGCCGAGCGCCGCAATGATACGCTTGCCCTCGCCCCATGGCACAAGCACCGGAATCGTATCCTCTTCAATGACGTAAAAATGCTGTGCCGCCGTCCTGAAGCTTTGATGCAGCACCAGTTGGCTTGACCATTTGTTGTGCTGAGCCATGGCTTCATAATCTCTGTTCAACGCAAGCCACTTCGTCAGGCAGCGTGTTTCCGTCTTGCTGCCCTCGCGCACCTGCACGCAGAATTTCTGCTTGTCCTTGATATAAGCTTCTTCGCGTGCAAAATAAGCAGCCATGCGCGCCGGGGTATCAAGCTCCTCCGGGCAGATGCTCGCATTGTTCAAAAAGCTTCGTGTAATATTTCCGCCGTTTTGAATATCCGGCAGGTACGCCAAGGCGTTGGTCTCCTCCGGGAAATCCCAAATCAACACCAAACCATTGTCATATTCCATATTGCGATTTGCGCGCCCCGCTGCCTGTATGATACTCGGAAGACTTGCCAGATCACGAATCACAACCGGAAAGCTCACGTTGATGCCCGCTTCGATCAACGCCGTTGAAACGCAAAGCACCTGCTTCCCCGCTTTCAGAAACGCCTTCATCCATGCAATCAGCTTGATGCGGTGTGCCGGACAAAGCTGCGTGCTCATGTGAATGCACAAAATATGGTCGTCCGGGCAATTCTCCGCAATGCGCGGAATATCTTTTTCAGAGACGCTCTTGTCAAAAGCCACAAACACAGCGCCTTGACTTTTCAGCGTCTTCATAGTCTCCTGATACACCTGCCACGCGGCCGCCTTGGTATTGAGGATAGCCAGCACCGATTTGTCCTTCAATATCTGCGCAATGTCTTTTCCAGCAGACGCACAGGTGCGGTTTCTATCCAGTTGTGACACAAAATGGACGCGTTTGAGCTGTGTATAAAGTGCGTCGACATTCGGCATCAGCTCTACCGCTGACAGCGCAGACGACAGCTTCGGCTGTGTTGCGGTGCAGAGGATCACGGTGCTGTGCCCATACACATTCAAAAAGCGAATTGCCCGTTCAAAAAGCACCTTGCATTGCCTCGGGAGCGATTGAATCTCGTCGAAAATCAGCACCGCGTTTGTCAGCCGGTGCATTCGTCGTGCCGCCGTATTCGGCGCTGCGTAACAAGCATTTAGGAATTGCACAAGACTTGTAAGAATAATGTCGCTGTCCCAGCGCTCTGTCAGGCGCTGATAGATCGTCTGCTCTTCCTCTGTTTCGATCACCACGTTTGCATGATGCTCCAGAATCGAAGGATAATCGTTCAATGCCGTCCGGATGTCCCGTGCATTCTGATCCAAAATGGTATGATAAGGAATGATATAAAAGATGCGGCTTTGTCCGTTCACCTGCGCATGTCGAAGCGCATAGCGAAGGCTGGCATATGTTTTGCCGCCGCCCGTCGGAACGGACAGCGTGTAAATTCCCGGCGCCGATGCTGCCTTTTCATAGCATGTATCCGATATATTCGCACGAATGCGGTTGATCGTCCCTTCTCCATCCAGATGCTCTGCACGATAGCGCTCAAACGTGTGCAGCAGCGACTGCCAATCGGCCCGTTCAGGCATCACCAGCGGATCCTCGCCATATACAAAGCAGGCAGTATCCCACCGATCCGCATCCGCCAGCATACTCAACAGCAGACGGCCCAGCAGCCCCGCCATGCTGGCCTGTCTGGGCGAATCCTCCGAAAAATCCGGAAACAGCGTGGCGATCTCCTGACAGCTTTTATCAAATAAATCATCTAATTCCGCTCCGTCTGCGACGTTTTGCAGAAACCACGTAATAGCCTCCTCCGCATGAACAGCATCTTCATTCTCTCGAAGACTGCGGATCAGCGGCGAATCGCCCATATAGTCCCAGCAATCCGCCAAACCCGCATGATGCCCGTGAACGCAAAGCATCACCAGTTGTGCCGTCAAGCGTCGATACATCGACGTTCCTGCCGTCAAGAACCAGCGGTGATAAGCATACATAGCACCGGTAAGCGCGTGATAATGTGGCGAAGCTGCATGATCGTCCGTCAGCATTGCGTACAGGTAGGCCATAAATACTTGCGTCGCCTTGCCCATATCATGAAGCAAGCCAATGAGTGCGGCAAGGTGCGGCACGCCTATCGCTTCCGCAAAGAAGCTGCATAAGCGACTGACCGTTCTGCAATGGACTTGAAGCGGCTGTGTCTGCCGGTCGGAGGTACGAATATGAGCAATCATGAATTTCTCCTTATAGATAGTTTGTCAATCGTTGTTGTATGCTCAGTATAAAGCACACCCCAGAAAAAGACAAGCAGCCAAGAATGTGTGCAATATCAAGGCAAACCAAAAACAGAAGCCCCAAAGCGTCGGGACTTCTGCATCATATCCATTTTTCAGGTCCTTCACCGTGCCCAAAACAAAAGCATTCCAGTACCAAACGATACTGGAATGCTTGAAAAATCAGCGCTTGCTGAACTGAGGCGCACGACGGGCAGCCTTCAAGCCGTACTTCTTGCGCTCCTTCATACGAGGATCGCGGGTGAGGAAGCCAGCCTTCTTCAGCGCACCGCGCAGTTCGGGATCGGCCTTGCACAGCGCACGGGCAATGCCGTGACGGATCGCACCGGCCTGACCGGTCAGGCCGCCGCCATTCACGTTCACCAGCACGTCGAAGTTGCCGACGTTGGTCAGCGTCAGGGGCTGACGAACAGTCATCTTCAGGGTCTCCAGACCAAAGTAGTTGTCGATGTCACGCTTGTTGATGACGACCTTGCCGTCACCGGCGACCAGACGGACGCGGGCCACAGCCTTCTTCCGACGGCCAACAGCACTATAATCAACTTTTGCCATTTTGAAATTCTCCTTCCGCGTCAAATCAGATCGTACTTCTCAGGCTGCTGAGCGGCGTGCTCATGATCGGGGCCAGCATACACCTTGAGCTTCTTGGCCATCTGGCGGCCGAGGGGGCCCTTGGGCAGCATACCTACCACAGCATGGCGGATGGCGAATTCGGGCTTCTCAGCAATCAGCTTGCGGTACTTGGTCTCCTTGAGGCCGCCCACATAGCCGCTGTGATGATAGTAAACCTTCTGATCCAGCTTCTTGCCGGTCATGACGATCTTATCAGCGTTGATAACGATCACATAGTCACCGGTATCCACGTTCGGGGTGTAAATCGGCTTGTTCTTACCACGCAGGATGTTGGCGACCTGGCTGGCCAGACGGCCCATGACCTGGCCCTCAGCATCGATCACGTACCACTTACGCTCGATATCTGAAGCTTTCGGCATAAAAGTCTTCAAAGGTATTCCTCCTTGGATGGATGTCAAAAAGTGAAGCTTGGACATGATGGTCGCATGTCTTCGCACAAGTTCAATAGGTTCCGGGGCTAGCGGAGCTATTGATGCCATTGGCTATCTTATAATACTTTCCGGGAAAAGTCAAGCCGAATCCGGGCTTTTTCCGGGAAAAAAGTGCAGGATCGGCAGAATTTTTCTTAAGGCAATACCGCACAAATGAGTTGGTGCGGAGGCGAATGAATTTTTCGTCAGATGCAATGGCAGATTTTGAAGGTTTACTGGA
>JABLTO010096916.1_pt1 | contig 17160 bp, 15 predicted proteins | sample 7160091 | NCBI WGS metagenome assembly JABLTO01 (sample SAMN14651225, study PRJNA627086) | human gut metagenome | isolation source: feces | host: Homo sapiens
ATACAGAGGGAGAAATCAAACGAGAGCAAACGCAGGAGCAGGGAGCGAAACAGACAGGCATGTATTGAACTGTCCGCAAAAAATGACCGACTGATTTCGTGCAGCGCAACGGACGCATCCTGCGACAGGGCAATCAGTGCAAGAGAGTAGAGATATTCCGTTATATTACAGAAGGAAGCTTTGACGCGTACCTCTATCAGTTAATTGAAAGGAAACAGATTGCGATCAGCCAGTTCCTGGAAGGTTCTGCCTTACTCAGACGAGAAGAGGAAGACTGCTCCAATCTCGTGCTGGAATACGGAGAGATCAAGGCACTGGCATTGGGAAATCCAATGATCAAAAGACGGGTAGAAGTCCACAATGTACTTGGACGAACCAGAATGAATCAGAGAGCAAGAAGAAAAGAGTTGTTGAAGCTGCAGGAAGTAAAGGCGGCTGCACCGGAACAAATCGAGACAAGAAAAGAACGCATCAGACAGATAGAGGAAGATATCAGACGCTATCAGAATGAAAAGGAAGTCATCCCAAGAGAAGAGCGTATGGCATTTGGAGAAGAGCTTTTAGCAGAGACAAGAAGAAACCTGATCCATAAAGAACGTGTATTTGATACCTATCAGGGATTTCAGGTAATTTTGCCGGATTATATGGAGAGAGACAAACCGTTCGCCTATCTGCAGGGTTCTGGCAGATACAAGGTGAATATGAAGGATGCAAAAGCACTGGGCTGTTCGCAGAGACTGGATCATGTACTGGAAAGCCTTGCAGAGGAAAGAGAACAGGCTCTTCTGGCATTGCAGGCCAAGGAGGACGAGCTTGTACATGCCAGAGAAGAATTAGCCAAAGGGAATCCATATGATAGTACAGTGGAAGCATTAGAACAGAAACTCGCAAGGATCGATGAAATGTTAGAGAAAGAGGGGACAGCAGTATGAGTGATGGAACAAGTAATATCCCGCAGGTAAGCATAGGAGAAGTGATTGAGAAGATGAGCCGTCTGTATACGGCAGTTGTGAAGGAACACCGTTCCTTCCGTGAGACCCCCGCCCCGTTTTTATGGGGCGCACCGGGGGTAGGAAAGTCAGAAGGAGTCAAGCAGATTGCCGACAACCTGGAACAGACAACCGAGAAAACCGTGATTGTAACAGATATAAGACTGGCCCTCTTTAGTCCGATTGACTTGAGAGGTGTTCCAGTAGCAGATACCGAAAGAACATTTACCGTCTGGCTCAAGCCGAAGATCCTGGATCTGGATCCATCCGGTGAAGTGATCAATCTGTTGTTCCTGGATGAACTTTCAAGTGCCCCGCCGCAGGTGCAGGCAGCGGCATATCAGCTTACTCTGGATCGTCAGATCGGTGAACATAAGCTGCCGGAGAACTGTCTGATCATGGGAGCAGGAAACCGCAGTATTGATCGTTCTGTTACGTTTCGTATGCCGCTTGCATTAGGAAATCGTCTCTTGCACTTTGAAGTAAAGCCCGATTTTGAGGCATGGAAGAAATGGGCAATGAGACACCACATTCATCCATGGGTGGTCGGCTTTCTTGGCTTTGACAGACGAAAGCTTTCTAAAGAAGAACTGGAGGCAGAGCAGATGGCATTTCCAAGCCCGCGTTCATGGAGTTTTGTATCGAATCTGCTGTGGATCTTAAAAGATGCGAAGATAGAAGAGATTTATACCGAGATCGCAGCATGCATCGGAAGCAGTGAGGCGGCAGAATTTGTGGAGTGGTGCAAGTGCCAGGATGACCTTCCGGATACAGAGGACATTTTCCATGGAAGAAAAACTGCCTATCCCAGGACTCCGGATGCATTATATGCGCTGCTTAGTTCCATTGTAGCAGCTGCTGAAGAGAAAGAAAGAGACGGAAGACTTCTGAAAGAGGAACTGGATAATGTGGCAGTATACGCCGCACATTTCCCGGAAGACTATCAGACCTGTCTCTATACAGCACTTAAGAAGACCGATGGGATCAAAGAGAAGCTGGGAGAAGTAAGATTATACAAAGAATGGCTGCGTCAGATGGAAAATGAGACCTGGTAGAATGAGACCTGACAGGTAATAAAAGACAGTGAGAGAAGGTGGAACAAATGGAGTGCAATGAAAGAAGAATGTTAATGGACAAGCTTACCGCAGCCAGAACGCATATTCAGGTGGAATATCCTTTCTATGGAAGCCTTCTGATGCATGTACGCTTTGCCTTTGCAGACTGCCAGACAGCAGGAACGGATACGAAACGTATCATATGGGATCCGGCATGGCTTAGAAAACGGACCAATGAAGAAGTACAGTTTGTACTTCTTCACGAAGTCCTTCATAATGCCCTGCAGCACTGCCAGAGAAGCAAAGGATATAACAATTTGGTCTTTAACATTGCTGCTGATATCGTGGTGAATTCGAACATTCTGGAGACGATGGAAGAAAAAGAGTTTCTGATAGACGGGGAGCCGGTCATGCATCTTACACCGGGCGGCGAAGAAGGCTTTCAGTATTCTGCAGAGGAAATCTATGACATGTTAATGGATAAATATGGCGGAAAGGACGACCGGTCTGATCCCTTACAGCTTCACGAAACATTGAGTGCTGTCTATGGACAGAACATTGGACAGATAGATGACCACAACTTCTGGTTGTATATTCCGGGCTGGGAGGAAGGAGCCGGAGATGCCGGTGAATTAGAACGCGCCAAGTGGAAGAATTATGTAGCAAAAGCAGCAAAGGATGTGTCATACGGATATGGCACGCCCCACGCAATACGGGAACTTCTGGAAATCAATCTGAACTACCGTTCGAAGACGAACTGGAGAAGAATACTGGAAGATTTTATCAAACTCTGTGCAGACGGATACGATTATACATTTTCCCCACCGGACAGACGTTTTCAGGATCTGGATTTTCTTCTGCCGTCTTTTCATGAGACTGAGGAGGAGACCATAGAGAAGTTGTGGTTTCTGGTTGATACATCAGGAAGTATTGACGATCAGACGCTTACAGAGATTTATCAGGAGATCCAGGCTGCGCTGGAGCAGTTCACCCATTTTTCCGGCATGATCAGCTGCTTCGATGTTGATGTGACGAAGCCCGTGGAATTTGATGAGGTGACGGGGATCAGAGACATGGAGTTTACTGGCGGTGGTGGGACAAGTTTCCTGGGCATCTTCGACTATATGAGAGAACATATGGCACAGGAGCTCCCGGGTGGTATCGTCATCTTAACAGATGGATTTGCAGAGTATCCGGATAAGAAAGTAGCTATGGGGGTACCGGTATTATGGGTAATCGTCGGATCAGAGAAAGAAGTGCCATGGGGCAAATCCATTCATCTGGAGCCCGGGTGGTAGAAGTATGGATGCAAAAATATCAGTGAACTATGGCAGGATGAGGAGGAAGAAGAGAATGAAGGAAAAATCAGGAGCAGGATCTGAATCAAGAATGTTTTATACGATCTGTGCGTTATGGAACTATGGAGTGCTGCTGGCGGTAATTCCGGCTGTTCTGTATATTTGTGCCGGAGGCTGGCTGACCGTCTGGGTTATGGAATATGCCTCCGGAAATCTTTTGGCAAAGACAAAAATCTATGCTTACATCATTGGAGCGATTACCGCTTTGATGCTGGAAAGCATGAGTGAAGCAGCAGCCGGATATGTCTGTAACGAGACGAATCCGGGAAGCTTATGGAAGAGGATTCAGACACATGCGGTCAGTGCAGAGGTTACGGTCATACTGGCAGCAGCCGGATTTTATCTTACAGAATTAAACATTCTGTCAGTATCATTCGGTGTGACGTATGGAGGATTCTTATTAATTGTGGCATGTGTCAATTTGTTCCCAGTCAGTGAAATGCATGGAGGATGTATCTTGCAGGAACTGTTAGGATACGAAGGAGAAGGTGAGCTTGGCTGGAAAACGGTGAAGACGGCATGTTCTTCAACAAGGAGGAGAACATTGATGGATGAAAAGAAAGGAATCAATAGTTATGTTCAGTTGGCTGGATGTTATGTGATTGCGGCTATGCAGAGTCTGGTCCTGCTTGTTATCATCTTTTGCATTATATTTATATAGGGTAACAATTGTTGATTGGCTGGCTCGTCATTATCATGAAGGAGGAAGAAAAATGTGGTGGACGATTGCGTTATTTATTATACTGTGTGTATTGATATCTGTCCTGCCTTGGTGCAGAAGACAGGAAATTCTCTGGCTTTTTGTAAGTTATAGTATTGTTGCGGTACCTGGTAATGCGCATATGATTTACCGGTGCGGCAAAATCATAAATGCATTTAACATAAGCGGGCTGGCAGGTACAATTGTAATCTGTGCGGGCTTATTTCTGTTATTGACATGGATCGAACAATTAGCAGTACTTTTGCTGGGTAGACTGATCTGGCCGGAGCAGGAAGCATTTATACTCGAAGATCCGGTAAAGGAAAAAGCAGAACGAAAAACAGAAGAATATGAGAAGGATAGTGAAGGGGAGGAGGAAATCTATGAATTACCTTGTTACCGGAGATAAGCATGGACACTTTGCAAGTGTCTATACTTATCTGGCATCAATAGAAGAAAATCCGGAAGACATCTGCGTGATTGTGTTAGGAGATGCGGGTATTAATTATTACGGCTGGCCGAAGGACGACAAATTGAAAACCAGCCTGAATAAGCTTGGCTGTACATTCTTTTGCATTCATGGGAATCACGAAATGAGACCGGAATCCATTCTAACATATGAGGAGAGAGAATGGAATGGAGGAATCGTGTATGTCGAGACGGAGTACCCCAAGTTATTGTTTGCGAAGGATGGTGAAATCTATGATATCAATAGGAAAAAGACACTTGTAATAGGTGGCGCATATTCCCCGGACCGAGATTACCGGATCCAGATGAATCCGCACGCTCCTCTGTGGTGGAAGGATGAACAACCCTCGGAAGAGACGAAAAAGCGTGTAGAAGAAAAGCTTGATTCTATAGGTTGGAAAGTGGATTACGTGTTAACACATACAGTTCCGTTGCATTGCATTCCGACAGAGGCATTTCTGGAATCGGTCGACCAAAGAAAAGTAGACAGATCTACCGAGGAGTGGCTGCAGAGCTTGGAAGACAGATTAGAATACGAGAAGTGGTATGCAGGCCATTACCACATACAGAAAGAAGTCAGGAAACTGGAGATCATGTATGAGAATATACATGAATTTTAGAAGAGAATAAATGCATCTTGAATCTACTATCCGGTACGTTATATGATTAGAGAAAAGACTACAAAAGACGGGGAAAGAGATGCAAACAGAAAGGAATCATCCATATGAATTTATGTAAAAAATATATTGCGAAGCCGGGAGACTATCTGGTAGAGTCTTCCGGAGGATTTGGGAAAAGTACTTCTTTAAAACATCTTGCAAAATTCCTGACATCAACATCAGAGATCAAGGGAAAAAATACTGACGGGAAGACACAGGGGAAAAAACAGGTGGCTGTTTATATTCCGGTGAATGATCTGAACTACATAGACAGCACCAATATTTTGTTTGCCTGCCTGAAGAAATATTTTTCCAGTCAGGTTACGGACAAAGCAATTATAGAAATGATCGGGCATACGAAAGATACAACGGAATATGTATTCCTGCTGGACGGAATGAATGAGTTAAATAATCAGGAAGTGAATGGACAGACACGGATGGACTATCTCTGTAAAGACATAAAATGTCTCATGGAATATCCGAATGTACATATGGTTATTTCGACAAGAAGAGCGGATATCATGCCGGAAACATTCAGAAAAATGTTCCGGATATTAAGATTCCAGCCATTTTCAGATAAAAATATCCGCAAGTATCTGAACATGCAGGAGATGGACGATCTGCCGCAGCATTTGATGAAGATCTTATCGAACCCAATGTTCCTGAAGCTTTTTAAAAAGATTTATCAAAGACAGCCGTCGGTTGCACTGGCTGTTACAAATAAGTTCGAATTATTAGAGCTTTATTTTAAGCAGGAGACAGAGCTGCACCGGGAAGGTATGGGAGATCATGCTGCAGAGGTACGGGGATATCTCCTGGAATCTGTTCTGCCATATATTGCATTCCAGGTGGAGAGTGCACTGCTGGAAAACAGATTTTATGAAGAAGAACAACATCTGGATGACACAGTAAGAGAGGCTTTCAATCAGACAAGAGAAGACAGACCGGAGAATACGAGTTTTGAAACGGTCTATGAGATGCTACAGACGAATCTTGGTGTAGTAGACGAAAGAAATATATTTGTGCACGAATTACTGCGTGATTTCTGGGCAGTAAAAGGATTCCGTTTAGAAGCAAATAAAGGAGAATGTGAAAAGATTGAAACGTTTCTGGTAGCCCTGACAGAAGCACTGGAGTATAGAAAGACAAAGAAAGAGAAAGATCTGGCAAGGCGTACGAAGTATCTGGATCTTGGTGATTTTCTCTATTCGATGGAACGTGCAGGCCTGGAAAAGACACTGCGCAGATGTGGAATGAAGCCAGATGAAAAATGTGTGCTCAGAACCCTGGATTTCACTCAGGAACTAAGCGGTATTTATGATGATCTGGGAGAAGGAAGAGAGGCAGCGGAAATCGGATGGATTGCAAAAGAATGTTTATCCAGAGCCGGGGCAATATTCAGTATTTACGAGAGAGCAGAACGTATAAACTTCATATACTATTCGATAAAGTGGGATATCGATCCAGGAAATGAAGAAAAGAATAAAAAGATCTTAAATTACATTCTGCAAGCTAAGCAAGAAGTGGAAAAGATTCCGGAAGAAGGAAGAGACGTTCAGCTGCACGATCTGTATGGAAGAGTATTGAGTAATCTGGGCGCATTTTATTTCAAATTGTCAGACTATAATGAGGCCAGAAAGTGGCATTTGTCAGCGATGGAATACAAGAAAAGACACTGTACTTCCGGTGCTGTTGTAAGAAGTTATCAGACGTTGATGTCAGACGCATACTATCTTCATAACCCGCTTGAAGGTTATCACTATTATAAAGAAGCATGGGAAGAGTTATGCAAGGGCAGGACATTAGAACAGTGCCTGTTGCTGGAGGATCACCGGTTCCCGGAAGATATGGTTGAAAGAGCGATGGGAAATGAAATCCTTCTTTTGGATATGAACAGTGGGAAGGCGGACCGGGCTGAGGAAGACGGAAAAGAAGAAATCATAGAAGAAATCATAGAAGAGATCATCGGAGAACTTCCGGCGCAGATCATGTATGTATATACGAGTGCCACAGGGTATCAGCGGAATAATGTCCGGCTGATAAAAAGCTTAAAGGGTAAGCTGGAAGGACTGGTAGAATGTAAGAAGTTACAGGAGCGGAAGGAACTCATGAGAGTTGTAGAAGAATACATGGAGAAGTGTGAAAATATTTAAGAGACTGTAGAAGAATACATGAAAAAAGTGAAAATATTTATGACACATATGGAGGGAGAAATTCATGGAATACAAATGGATCAAAGCGTTTGCAGATCAGATTAAGGTGGATCAGATCAATGCGGAAAGCAAAGAAAAATATAGAAAATACGCAGAAAAGATGATTGACCAGTGGAAGCAAAAGATGAAAGGGACGCCGCTGGAAGACCGCTTTAATCTGTATTACTTTAACAATACCATGAAAGCACTGAAAGAGTTAAAAAGATGTGATGATCCGGCAGACGCAGAAGAATTCCTTACAGAAAAGATTCCGGAAATGTGCCGGAATGAGATCAGCAAAGACTGTTGTATATTTATTGCTTTTCTTGCAAAAGACCAGAAAATTCCGTTAGATGACCGCTTAAACGGAAAATATATCAACTTGTTAAATGGCCTTTTAAAAGCGGCGGATCTCAGTATCGTTACGAATGACAATATGGAAGAGATTCTGCTTACATTTGCATTCAGAACCTGTGCGGCGTGGGAACAGTGGATCGATCTGCAGAAAGAGATGAAGCAGGTACTGGAAAGAGATGCAGAAGAAAATAACAGATCCGAAGAAGATGAATTTCACCGTGCATTTGGAGCTCTGCGGGAGGACTACGAGAATGGCATAAAGTATTACGATCTGAAGAGAATCGTAAATGGAGGTCTGGACGACGATGAGAAAAAAACACGGGAAACCTATGCACAGATGACGTTGGATCTGGGAAATATTATAGAAGCATACAAGGATGATACAGAGAAGGCGCTGGACTGGAGATTTGATGTCATCTTCAAGAAGCATTTCCGTCAACAGGCTGAATACGCGTCGTGGAGACGCCGATGGTATCTTTACAGAATTTTGTTAGTAATTGTGGATCATAATATAACGGATGTAATAGAGGGTATTGATGAAAAGAATTTCACGATCACGGGAAAACCGGAAGACCCGAAGAGTCTGAAAGCTGCACTGAATCGCTGTTACTTGAAAACAAACTATAAGGAAGCCGCAAAAAAAGTTGATAAAAAAGATCCCAAAAAGACGCTCCGGTCATATCTGGAATCTTGTGGAAAGACATCCTGTGAAAAACTGGGAGAAATCTATACCGATGTACTGGGAGAGACCATTTTTTTGAACAAGCAGTATAGTTTTGGCTATTATTATGAAAAAAAATATGAAGAATATTATCAGAAACATTTAAATGATGACAATTATGCGGAAAAAAGACAAGATCTTGCAAGAATAGGTGCATATTTTTTTAAAACAGAAGAAAAAATGAAGGCTTTCATGGAAAAAATATTGGATTCTAAAACAGCTATAGGAGTTCGGATGGGAACAAGAATCAATGTATTAATGTCTGATGGAGGGAATGTGTCGCGTGAAATGCTGAAGCTTACAGCACTGGTTGCCAGAGCGCATGGCTGCAGTGAGATAGACGAAGCGTATATTCAACATATGCTGGAAAACTGCAGATATGATGCCGGAACATTTGCAAATCATCCATTTGATCAATATTATGAAAAAGCAATGAAAGCGGGTTCAGCACAGGAATTATACGAACTGGCAGAAGAGTTTGAAGAGAATGTTCTGGTTATGTATCATACGGCAGCATTTAATAACATTATCAAGGGAAGAGAGGTGGTGTCATCATGCGATTAGGACTGATCAAAGACAATATTGAACTGCCTTTGCAGGACGGGTTCCTGCTATGTGACGAAACAGGTACAGAGCAGGTGAGATTGTTAGCACTCATTAGCAGAGGGGGTTCATGCCTTGCCTATCGTGGAGTAAGGAGCAGAAACGGTAGGAACGTTGCCTGCATCGTAAAAGAGTTTTTTCCGAAAGAAGCATACGAAGATGGCATTTATATCCGGGACAATGTCGGAGATGATATTAAGATCCTGCCGGAATACAGAGAAAAAGAGCTGCAGATACAGAAAGAAAATGTAGAACGTGAGCTTGCCATGAATCAGAATATTTACTTTAATCCGGGCGAGGACCAGAGTAATAACCCTTATGCTTTTCAATTAGAGCGCCTTTGCACAAAAAAAGGAGATACCAGTTATCTCATAATCGATACAGATGAAGGAGAGACCTTGTATTCCACAATGGAGAAATCTCTTTGTCCGGATGACTGTCTGAAATACATATACCAGTTGCTGGTAATTGTCAGACATCTAAGTAAAAAGGGTTATATTCATGGAGATATCAAGCCGGAGAATATCTATGTGCGTGGACAGGGAGCGAATCAGAGCCTTTGTCTGTTAGACTTCGGAAGTGTTGTGCCGTTAACAGAGTATCAGAAAGACCTGTCACAGCTGAGTGTAAAGGAGATATTTGCAGCAGCAGACCAGATTATTCTGAATACCACGCTTGGCAGTACTACCAGAGAGTATGGATCGATGGGGTTGTTAGCAATCCGTAATCATAAACGGCTCTATAAAAGCGCTGACCCATCCTTTGAGCGGGCGCAGGCTCTGATCGAAGCAGTGAATCAGCTGTCGGTGAAAGACGATCTCTATAGTGTGGTGAAGATAACAGAAGAACTGTTCGAAAAAGCAGACATGGATCAGGAGCAAAGAGAGTCTATAAAGGATACACTGGCAGATATCCGCCTGAAAAATCAGAATACGGGATACCTGTCGGTAGAAGAATTAAGAGGGGATATAGAGATACTGGAAACGATTCTGCATAATGGCGCGCATCCGGCGGTGTTGACAAAAAATATGGCGGAATCCGGAATATTTGATCTGCCGGATGATTTTGATGAAGAGCTGCTGTGTGAGGTATGTGAGGCAGAATAAAAGCAGAAAGTGGTGAGGAACGATTATCTTTTATACGGGAGATCTCCACGGAGATATTAAGGGGATTATAAACTGGATGGATTTGCTCAAGCAGCAATATCCGGTAGAACAGCAATGTCTAGTAAAAAAGCAGAACACAGAGACACAGAAGATCATACTGCTGCAGCTGGGAGATGCCGGGTTGAATTTTTTCATGGATGAACGCGACCAGAAGCTGAAGAAAGAACTACAGGATAAAATTGATGAACTTAAGGTGGAAGGTATATATATACAGATCCTGTTTGTGCGTGGGAATCATGAAGCGAGACCCGGGAATCTGGAATCCGGCAATTTGGACAGGTATATTGAAAAAGAGGTGTATGGCGGCCGGGCATATATAGAAAACAATCCGAAAGGTCCGGCATTCCCGGACCTTATATTTTTGAAGGATGGAGAAATATACAGCATTCCTGATGGGGAAGAAAGGAAGGACTTTTTAGCAATAGGCGGCGGACGCAGCTTGGATTTTTTTGAACGATTTTTAAAAGGAATGGAAGACGCAGGCTGGTGGTTTGATGAAGAACTCTCAGACCATGAATTTGAACAGATCCTGGATATGGCCGGGAAGATAGAAGAACCGGTCTATGTGCTGTCACATATGCTTCCGGCTGGTCTTGCACCGGAGCGAGAGAACGATGAAGCGGCCGGAGAGAACCGGAAAGCGCGGACGGAGCTTTGGTTACAGAGAATCGCTGATACGTTAGGCAATCATGTTGTGAGATGGCTGGCAGGGCATTATCATATGGAGATGAAAGCAGAACGGTATGAGATCGTTTATAAGGAGATTAGGAAGCTGAAATAAAGAAATAGAAAGATGAAATCTGAAAGAATAGAAGCAGAAAAGAATGAAGACGGATAGAATCTGCTCAGAAATTGACAGATTTTTGAACAAGAAGGTAAAAAAGATTCATTTATAATATCTTTATCATAATATAAGAAAAATATATGATAAAGATGGAGGTACAGTTATGGATGGAACAACATTTGTAGAAAAATTTACAGAGATCATAGAAAAGATCTCACAGATCACAGAAAAAAGCTACGATGACTGGATGGTCATCTCCGATGATCCGGACTGTGATGCAGACTATGGAGTGGACAAGGAAGGCAGACTGATCATTGATGGAAAAGGGACAAACTTAAAATTATCGGAACTTCAGGAGATCCGGTACAGAGCAAAAGACGGATGGATTGATGAAGACCGGGGATATATTTCACTGAGATTTGTCGGTGACCGGATATTCTACCTGTATTTTGATTCGTTCAGTGATCTTGGAGATGAAAAGTATGGACTGGAATGTAAGGAGAGATATTTTGATGCTTACACAGTAAAAAGAGTGATACATGAAAAAGATTATGTCTGGGGTGAGCCTTTGGTAGTATCAGAGAATCATGAACTGATCGCATATATGGGTGGGGAGAAGGAAGTAGAGATACCGGATGGAATCACAACAATTGGTCCATGTGCATTTCCGATGGAGAGAGGGATTAAGAGCGTGATTTTGCCGAAGTCGGTGAAGAAGATTGGTGATCATGCATTTTTTTCATGCTGGCTGGAACAGATTGAGATGCCGGGGGTAGAAGTAATAGAAGAGGGAGCGTTCTTTAATACGAGGATACGCCATGCAGTGATTCCGGCAACAGTCAGGCATATAGGAGAGAAAGCATTCTATTATACAGGTATGGAGTCAGCGGATTGTATTGAAAATCATTCGAATGTAGTGATAGATGACAAGATTTTCAAAAAGAGTTCGCGGAAAGAGAAAATAAGTGAGAAGTGAATGAAAAGTTTATCATAAGTAAAAGCCTGCTCCAACGCATTCGTAGCTTTTGGGCAGTCATTCAAATCAAGATAGGCTTCTGCGATACAGATATAGGCAGGTACACAGATACCAATCTCGTTAATCCGCAGGAAACGCCTGACGGCTTCTTCATAATATTGAATGGCTTTTTTTGTCTCTTTCATCTTAGTCAGCACACTGGCACTGTTGAAATATGCCCAGGCGATCAGCACATTGTCATCTGAAAGCGTTTCTTTACGGAGCTGCAGAGAATGTTCAAAATAAGAAAAAGCCTGTTCAAAGTCATCCGTATGATATTTTGCCCAACCCATCATAGAATAACTTCTGGAGAGCTGCTGCTTCTTTTCTAAAGAATCCGGAAGGTCTTTCAGTAGGGAAAGAGACAACGCAGCTTCAGAAGAAAGTCCGTCATATTGTTCAAGGCAGCGTAGCTGATTTGAAATGTAGTAGTGATACCAGCTGGCTTTCAGTGGCTCCGGATTCAATGTCAGAAGCCGTTTCATGATGGCAATACTTTTGTCTCGTATGAAATATTCGGCATAAGCTTCCGCAAGATATTCCATGAATGGAATATCAAAAGAGCGGGATGGACTGCGCCATTTCAGATAGTAAACTTCCGCAAGTGAGAGCAGGGTACGCTTTTCCGTTGACTTCAAATGGGTAAAAGATGAGAGTTGTCTGGTCAGATTTCGGATATAAATCTGGCAGTCATCTACAAAATCAGGATCATTTTTCTGAATGGTATTGACGATGAGCGGATGCAGGGATATCATATCGGTAATGTAATTATACTGGATAAAACTGGAATCAATCAGTTCATCTATTAACATAAAATCATCTAGTTCTGTTAAGTCAAAAAAAGTCTCTGGATTGATAATAATTCTATTTTAGCATATGACAAACAACGGGGAAACTGTAAAAACGGTGAAACCAAGGAGTGGGACATTGACGTCCCACTCCTTTTGATATAAACTATTATCTATATGTCTATAGTAAAATATAGACGTTATATTATAGTTAAAAGAATAAGGAGAGTACATACGAATGAAGAGTTTTTATGAGTGGTACAGAAAACACATCACCGGTGCGATTTTCGTCGGACTGATCCTCGGAATCCTGACCGGACTGTTTTTGGCGGGACGGTTTAAAGTGGTTCTGACTGCAACGAGTGTACTGGGAAGCATCTATATGAGTGCATTGAACATGATGATCTTTCCACTGGTATTCTGCTCGATCGTAATGGGTATTGCAAGCATCGGAAGTGCCAGGACAACAGGTAAGATCACAGGAGCGGCAATGTTGTTCTTCCTGTGCACAACAGCACTGGCAAGTTTTGTCGGACTGATCATTCCGAGACTGATCCGTCTTGGAAAAGGCGTCAGCTTTAAGATGGTTACATCCGATATTCAGGCAACAAAGATGGACAGTATATTAGATACAGTGAAAGGACTGATTCCGTCCAATCCGGTGTCTGCATTTGCAGAAGGTAATATGCTGCAGGTGCTGGTATTCGCATTGATCATGGGCTTCACACTGATCGCGATCGGAGAAAAGGGCGAGCCATTATTAAAGGTAATTGATTCCTGCAATGAAGCATGCCTGAAGATTATCAGTACGGTTATGTATTTCACACCGATCGGAGTATTCTGTACGATCGTTCCTGTCGTAGAGGCAAATGGAACAAAGACGATCATATCACTGGCTACACAGCTGATTATCTTATATGTTGCGTTCTTTGGATTTGCATTTGTTGTATATGGCGGTGCAGTAAGCATTCTCGGAAAGACAAGTCCGGTGAAGTTCTTCAAGGCGATCATGCCGGCAGCGTTGAATGCATTCGGTACATGTTCAAGTTCAGCAACGATTCCTCTCAGCAAAAGTTGTGTGGAAGATGAACTGGGCGTACCGAACCAGATATCCAGTATCACAATTCCGCTTGGTGCAACTGTTAACATGGATGCGGTATCAATCCTGATGTCGTTCATGATCATGTTCTTTGCAAATGCATGTGGTGTACATGTCAGTGTTCCGATGATGATCATCATTCTTCTGGCAAATGTTCTTCTGTCAGTTGGAACACCGGGAATCCCGGGAGGAGCAATCGCATCGTTTGCGGCACTGGCAACGATGGCAGGTCTTCCGGCCGGAGTCATGGGTGTGTATATCAGCATCAATACATTATGTGACATGGGTGCAACCTGTGTGAATGTAATCGGTGATATGGCCGGATGTGTCGTACTGAAAGAGAAGATTAAGATTGAAAAATAAAATGAAAACCTCAGAAAAACAAAATAGATTAACAAGGACCTGGGTGGTTGCAGCTCTGGCGTGTGTCTGCTGCATCTTATGGGGCAGCGCAATTCCGGTGATCAAGACAGGCTATCGTATCTTATCTGTAGATTCTGCAGATACTGCAAGCCAGATCGTCTTCGCAGGTATCCGGTTTGCACTGGCTGGAATTCTGGTGTTAGTATTTGCATCTATCCGTGAAAAACATATGGTTCTTCCGGATGGAAAAGTATTCCGGTATGCGATTCCTGTCTGTTTTGCACAGACCTTTGTCCAGTACTTTTTCTTCTACATCGGAGTGGCACATACCTCCGGTGTAAAAGGCGGAATTATCACAGGTCTTGGAAATTTTATCGCAATTTTAATGGCATGTCTGTTAGTAAAAAATGAAAAGATGACAGGCAGAAAGCTTGCCGGCTGCATTCTCGGATTTGCGGGAGTCGTGATCATCAACATGGCAGGCGGTTCTATGGATATGGGGTTCAGACTGACGGGAGAAGGTTTTGTGCTGATCGCACAGTTGTCCTATGGAGCATCCACTGTACTGATCAATATTTTCTCTAAAAAAATATCACCGGTTATCTTAAGCGGCTGTCAATTCTTCATGGGTGGAGTGTTGTTGTTTGTGGTAGGAATCCTCATGGGTGGACATCTGGATCACATGTCTGTTGCGGGAGCGGTATTGATCCTGTATCTGGCGATGGTATCAGCTGTAGCGTATACACTCTGGTCAGTTCTGCTGGCACATAATGAAGTCTCAAAAGTAGCAATCTTTGGATTTGTCAATCCGCTTTGCAGTGTGGTGTTATCGGCACTGGTTCTTGGAGAAGTAAGTCAGGCATTTAATGCGAGAAGTCTGATCGCACTGATTCTGGTATGTGTGGGAATTTATATTGTGAATTATAAAAATAAAAAGTAGATTTCGGGAAATATCTTTCTGAAAAACAGTAATGAAATGTAAATAAAGTAAGAGGCTGAAAATTCTTTCTAATAAGAATTTTTTCAGCCTCTTTTGCATGTCAGCGATATAGAGTTTACAATTTTCCTTCCGGAATCTTACTGATAATCGTCTTATAAATTCTGATCAAAAATGCCATAGACACAATAAATGATATCACTTCCGCAATCGGGAAAGACCACCATACAACGTGCAGTCCGCCAATCTTAGACAGGATATAAGCAGCAGGGATCAGTACAACCAGCTGACGCATGATAGATACGATCATGCTGAATACTGCTTTGCCGAGTGCCTGGAATACGGTACCGGCAATGATACAGAACCATGCGATCAGGTAGTGGATACCGATGATGCGTAGTGCCGGAACACCAATCTTCAGCATGTCAGCAGATGCGTTGAACATTCCAAGCAATACCTGTGGGATGCCTTCAAAACAGAGGAATCCGATAAAAGTAAGACAGAATGCAGTTGTCAGACTGATCCTGATCGTCCGGATCATACGCTTTCTCTGCTGTGCACCGTAGTTGTAAGCAATGATCGGTGTAATACCATTGTTCAGTCCGAATACCGGCATGAAGAAGAAGCTTTGGAGCTTAAAGTATACACCGAATACAGCAGTTGCGGTAGAAGAAAACTCGATCAGGATGCGGTTCATCGAATAGGTCATGATTGATCCGATAGACTGCATAATAATAGACGGAATACCGACTGCATAAATGTGTCCGATCAGGCTTATGTCCGGACGGAATCCTTTGAAGCTTAAGGATACTTCATGGTTATATTTGTGATTGCAGGTTCCGGCTACGATGCCGGCTACGCACTGTCCGATGACAGTGGCAACGGCAGCTCCGGTTACCCCCATCTTCGGGAATCCGAGAAGTCCGAAGATCATAATCGGATCAAGTATGATATTGGTGATAGCACCACATAACTGAGAAGTCATACTGAAGATTGTTCTTCCGGTAGAAGTCAGTAATCGTTCAAAGAAAATCTGTGTAAACAAACCAAAAGAAAAGATCATAACTGTACTCAGGTAATCAATTCCAAGATTCATGATCTCGACATCTGCATTTCCAATCTGGCTTGCATAGAACGGTTTTACAATCGTAAAGCCAAGGATTAAAAATACGATGTAACTGATGGCATAGATAAATGCTGCATTATCAGCGATCTTATTCGCTTTTTTAAAGTTGCGCTCTCCAAGGGACTTGGACAGGAGTGCATTCATGCCGACACCGGTACCGGTAGCTACCGCAATCAGAAGTGTCTGAAGTGGAAAAGCTAACGAAACAGCAGTCAGCGCATTTTCTGATAATTTAGCTACGAAGATACTGTCAACGATGTTATAAAGTGCCTGTACCAACATGGAAATCATCATTGGCAGGGACATGTTAAATACTAATTTTCCGACGGGCATGGTTCCCATCTTGTTTTCTGCTATGGGAGCAGATGATTGATTTTCACTCATAAATCTATTTCCTCCATAGTGATGCTTGCGGATTAGGACACCTGTTATATATTTTGTCTATCCTTATTATGTGTACAGTGATATATGATAGCATGAGTATAAAGAGGATTCAATAAGCTATGTATAATGTTCTATATCAAACTGTAATAATAAACACAAGAGATAATGAGTGTTCTATAGATGAAAGTATTCTTTCACTTGATTCAGGATAATCTGCATTAATCTGGTACGTGCTTCAATGCCAGCCCATGCGATATGTGGTGTAATTAACAATTTGCGGCTGTCTTTGATCTGAAAAAGTGGATTCTGCTCACTCATCGGCTCCTGGCATAAGACATCCAGACCGGCGGCAGCAATCTCATCCGTTATCAAAGCATCATATAAGTCCTGCTCTAC
>JABLTO010087365.1_pt1 | contig 17157 bp, 13 predicted proteins | sample 7160091 | NCBI WGS metagenome assembly JABLTO01 (sample SAMN14651225, study PRJNA627086) | human gut metagenome | isolation source: feces | host: Homo sapiens
CCGACGGCAAGAGCGCGCTCATGCTGGTGACGGCCAGGCTCAAGTACGTGGCCGACAGCGAGTGGGGATCGAGAAGGTACCTGGACGTCACGCTGCTGGACGAGTGATCATGCCGACGGCCGGCAGCCGCCTGCTGGAATTTGCGCAAGAGTCTGGACAGTACCAATTGCAAAAAATAGAAAGAGGCGCTGAGTGGGTAGCGGCGCGCCCTGAAAGCTACCGTCGTAGCTCGATCCCGATTGCGTTGACGAGATTACTGACGGAACTTTCCAGATTGCCTCGAGCTTCGTTGAAGCTCTTTGCTCTGAAAATACCATCGACAGCAATCTCCTCTGCGATGATGTCAAAATACTCTTCAATGTTCTTGATAAGTTGTTTAGACGTTGCCGCTACGCGATGATCGCCGAAAATCGAGACTCTATATGCCTGGTGTCTCAGTTCGGGCAAAGACGCCACAAGCCCCTCGACCGCCTCGGCGCCCTCAGCATCCCGTCTGTCAGCCTCTTCTTTTTCTTCTTCGGAAGAGTTTTCGTCGGGCTCAATTCTCCCTGAGATAGCTTTTCCGAGTTGCTCCATGTATACAAGCGAGGAGTTTGCTAGATCCACGGTAGCGAGATACTCCCGCAAGCGGTAATCAGTCAACAGGCGCTCTCGATCGGCTCTACTGGCACTTTTCTGGGTAAAATATGCGATGGCCGCTCCGATGAGAACTCCTGCAAAGCTAAGTATTGCGTTTGAGAGCGAGAACCATATGGGAACAGGCGAGTCCACTTCGACGCTCCTTGCGCGAGAGGTTGGTTGCTGACAGAACGAGTATAAACGAAAAAGTTGTTGCCCTCTTGTAAAAAAGTAACTGAAGCGAGTGGTTTGCTTTTGGATTGATTCGCGAGTTGATCCATGTCCCTCCCTTTTTCCCGGAAATCAGCTGGACGTGTGTGGTCGGGTTTCGAGGGCCTATCCGCACCAGCGGGGTTGAAGGCACGTCCGGGTAAGATGTCTCTCATTGTCGTCTGAAATGAAATTTTGAGCCAGGTTGATGGGTTTGGGATGGGGGAGGCCGTGACACATGTAAAATAGGACTGTTTGCTTTTGCCGAATTGATTGATAGGAGAGCCTTTGACGGCGATGGAGCTTCTTGCGGCCGCCAAGCATTATTGGAAAATGTGCGTGGCTATTGTAGCCGCTTGCACATTGGCTGCGACGTGTCTGTTCGGTTTCGTACTGAAACCTCAATATGAGGCTACGTCCTCGATTATCGTCATGGATCCTTCGGGCTCTGTAGCGACAGCGGCTCTCACTACGGTGGTCAATGACTGCGTACTGCAGTATGGTCTGGGGGAGAGCGATTCCTCTATTACTTCAAGTGTGGGAACGGGTGCGAAGTCTCAAATCGTGTCCGTGACGGTGGAGAAGTCCTCGCCAAGGGATGCAGTGCTTGTCGCCAATCAAGCCGCCCAGCATGCCGCCAAGGAAGCGGAGGGTTACTTTGCCTCTCTCGAAGAGCGAAGGCAGGAGACTCTTGCCGAGGACAATGGCGCCGTCGATGGCTCGAGCGAAGCGCTGCTCATTCAGCAGCAAAACGAGCGGTCCTATGCTTTTTGCGACTTTATCGTCCAGGAAGCTGCTGAGGCATCCGTCGTTGGGATAGGCATTGCCAAGGGAACGCTCGCAGGGTTCTTCCTCGGGCTCTGCGTTGCGCTTTGCGCTCTTGTTGCTCGGCTCATTAGGCGTACTCCTGTTGCCTCGAAATCCTCATTGGAGGGTATGGTGGGCTGCGCTCCTGTTCTGCAAGTTGCAGAGAACGGGGGCGGAAGTGATCGGCTGTGGGCGATGCTAGAGTTTGGCGTCGATGTGCTTATTTCCAGTGTAGCTCTTTTGCCTGTCGACAAGGCAAATACGGAGTCGCTAAGCAATGCTCTGGCGGCGGCTGCTCGAAGCGACAGACAAGTCCCGGCGCCTACGTTCGTGGCGTGTCCAGCCTGGTGTCAAAGCTCTGCCGGAGCTGCTTCTCTTCATGGTGCCGATACGACAGTGGTATGTGTGAAGCGCTGGGGGGACAGCGTGCGTGATGTGGCGGTCACTCTGAATGAGCTTAGCTATATGAAAGTATCCATAGGTGCCATCGTGCTCATCGACTAGCTCGATTGTCGTCGTCAATCGGTGGTTCAGGTAGAAGTTCGGAACAAGAATGATCATGGCGCAACAGAAGGGTTCGGCTGTTGGGTTTGTTGTCCTGACGTGGAATTCAGCCGAATATGCGGAGAGATGCATACGCTCTATTCTGCGTATCGAGTCTAGACCCGTTGCTCTCTTCGTGGTGGATAATGGCTCCGTTGACGGTACGGCTGAAATTGTTGAGGCGCTCGCTACTCAAGATGAGCGATTGAGGCTTTTCAAGGAGTCGGAGAATCGGGGAACTACCGTATCACGCAATATCGCGCTCAGGAATCTTGGCGAGGAGGTTGGCTATGTCTGCATCCTCGATTCGGACACGATTGTTAATGAAGATGCCGTAGAAGCCCTCATTGCTTTGCTGGAATCTGATCCGACCATTGGCCTTGCAGGTCCTACGATGAGGACTTCTGCGGGGGTCAAGCAGCTTTCGGGACGCAATCTGCCGAGCTTAGGCATTAAGCTGAGAAAGGCCTGCCCCGTCTCCGCCATCGCTGAAAAGGGGGCGCGTATGGAGCGGCCATCGGCGGAAATCGTGAACGGTGTACAGGATGTGGGCTACTTGCTTTCTGCCTGCTGGATGATGAGGCGCAGCGTGCTTGACAAGGTAGGAATGCTCGATGAATGCATTTTCTACGCTCCCGAGGATGTAGACTACTGTGTACGCGTCCACCGAGCTGGTTTCAGGGTCGTGTGGTGCCACAACGCTGAAATCATCCACGAATATCAACGACTCTCGAAGAAGAAGCTTGTAAGTAAGATGAACTGGGAGCATGCGAAAGGCTTGGTTTACTACTTCAGGAAATACGGATACCTGTTCAACGCAGATAAGGTTCTCGACGAATAAAAAGGATATTTGATATGAAAGTTTTTTTTGTCAATCCTCCCTTTAAGGCGGAGCATGGAAAATTCGCACGGGAGAATCGGAGCGCAGCTATCACGCGGAGCGGAACTCTGTACTATCCTCTCTGGCTTATTTATGCAGCAGCTGTTTGCGAAAAGGATGGTTTTGACGTTAGATTCCTGGACGCGCCTGCGACGCCCTTGAATTTCGATCAGTCGATGGAGGTCATCGATCAGGAAGGCGTCGACACGCGTTTGTTTGTCGTGGACACCTCGACGCCTTCTATTTACTCCGATATTGCTTTCGCTGACGTCCTCAAAGAGAAGCATCCTGAGGCGTACGTGATGCTCGTCGGCACCCATCCCTCGGCGCTTCCTGAAGAGACGCTCGGCAATGCTCAGCGAGTTGACGCCGTGGCTCTCAAAGAATTCGACTATATTGTTCGCGATGTGGCTCGGGCGCTGCGAGATGGCGGCGACCCGTCGGATGTGCTTGGACTTGCCTGGTGCGACGAATCTCGCGGGGTGACGATCAACGAGCCTTATCCTTTCATCTCGGATTTGGATGAGGTTCCCTTTGCGGCCGAGTTCATCAAGAAGCACCTCGATGAACGGGACTATTTTTTCGCGGCTTCGGCCTATCCAGAAATTCAGATTTTCACCGGCCGCGGCTGTCCCGCCCATTGCACGTTCTGTGTTTATCCTCAGACGATGCACGGTCATCGGTATCGCTTGCGTTCTGCCGAAAATGTTGTGGACGAGTTCCAGTACATTGCCGACAATTTTCCCGACGTGAAGGAAGTTGTTATAGAGGACGATACTTTCACCATCGACAAGCGGCGGGTGGCAACTATCTGCGAAATGCTCATTGAGCGCGGTCTGAACAAGAAGTTGCGCTGGCTATGCAACGCTCGAGTTATTCTCGATTATGACACCATGGTGCTCATGCGAAAAGCTGGTTGCCATCTTATTATTCCGGGTATTGAAAGCGGCTCGCAGGAAATTCTCGACAATATACGTAAGGGTACGACGCTCGAGCAGGTAGAGCGATATATGGCTGATGCGAAGCGGGCTAAAATCAAGGTTCATGCTTGCTATATGGTGGGCAATAGGGGCGAGACGCAGGAGACGATGAGGCAGACCCTCGATCTCGCTATGCGTTTGAAGGCCGATACCGCTCAGTTCTATCCGCTGCTGCCCTTTCCGGGAACCGAGGCCTATCGTTGGGCCAAGGAAAACGATTACATTCGCGGCGATTACTCTGATTATGTGAAGGAAGACGGTACCATCAACGCTCTCCTTGAACTTCCCGGGCTCACTGCCGAGGAGATGGTCTCGTTCTGCGATGATGCGAGAAAACGCTATTATTGGCGTCCTGGGTATATTCTGCATCGCCTCCGTGTAGGTTTGACCGATCCCGAGGATCTCAGGCGCTCGATCAAGGCATTTGGTCGCATCAAGGATTTCCTCATCAAGTAGAAGCGAGTGAATCGGTGGCTCAGGACAGTGCATACCCTCTCATCAGCGTGATCTTCCCCGTTTATAATGTCGAGAAATGGGTTGAAGAGTCGCTGGCAAGTGTCTGCTCGCAAACCTATGAGAATCTGGAGATCATCGTCGTCAACGACGGATCGACCGATGGTAGTGGGGCCATTTGTTCTCGGATGGCTGAAGCTGATCATAGGGTTCGGCTGTTCGATCAAGATAATATGGGTTTGTCGGGGGCTCGGAACCGCGGAATGAATGAGGCGAACGGAGAGTATCTTCTTTTTGTTGACTCCGATGACGTGCTTTGCAGCGAGCATGTGATGCTTCTCTACAGTTGTCTCGTTCGGCACAACGTCGATATTGCTGTAACGACTATGACAGACTTCGCTGAGCATTTTGATAGAGAGATGCTCCAGGTAGGGAAGGAGGAGGTGCTTTCTTCGACCGAGGCGATAGAGATCATGTTTTATCAGGGTCGTTTTGACAGTTGCGCACAATCGAAGCTATTCAAAAAGGGACTTTGGGAGGGTATTGAGTTCCCTCTCTCTTATCTGCATGAAGACCTGCCGACTACCTATCGGGTTTTCCAAAAAACCTCATCCGTCGCTTTTTTTCCGAGCACGTCTTATGGCTATCGTCGTAACCTGAATGGGATAAACCATTCGGTTACGAAGGAAGAGAAGGTCAAAACTCTCTTGCTGCTCGATAAGATGGTCGACTCTTTTTCGGCTGCTCAGTCGGACTTAACTGATGCTGCTGTTTGTTTGCGGCAATCGTTCGCATTTCATTTACTGCTCAATGCGACAGAAGGTTCTATTGGGGACGATTCCCGAAAGAGGATTCAAAAAACCATTGTGGAGAACCGAGTACGCGTTATTCGCGATAATCGGGCGAGGACAAAAACAAGGATCGCATCGGCGGCAACTTTTTTTGGGTGGTCTGCGACTGCGATGCTATTTCGTCTGGCGAAACGAGGATGACGCTCGTGTCACATGCAAGGGTTATGAGGAAAAAAGCAGAGCAGTCGAGCTTGTTTGTCGAAACGGCGATTATTGGTATCGTGCTCGTTGCGTCTGTCGTGATGGCTGAGTATCTTTTTGCATCCTACATGGCCCTTGTCGCAGTCGCCGCTTTTTTTGTTGTACTTGTTCTCAAACGTGGAGAGTTTTTCGTCAAGTACTTCGCCTTTGTGTTTGCTATTGGAGCGAACATACTTGGTTGCGCTATTATTGAGACGCAAGAAATCAGCTTGCCGGAGCTGGATACTTTCAGTGCTTTCGCGGGTTCTCTGCCGCTTCTCATTCTTTCTCGATGGGCATTCGCTGTCGTTCTCCTTGTCTGCGATTATCGGTGGGGAAAGTTTGTCTCGCCGAAAGAGGATCCCGCATGTGCGGGGGTTAGGCGTAAATGGGTGACGCTGGTGTCTCAAGTTATTCTTGCTTGCGCGATCCTCCTCTTTCTGCAAGTTGCCTTAAAGCCTTCTTTTTTGCTGGGGCTTAACAGTTTCGACTATGCTCGAAGCTATGGGGTCGCGGGACTGTGGCAGACTGTAGCAAACGTTCTGTCCTACGCGATCGTCATACCCGCAATGGCAATTCGTCAAGGTGATAAAAAATTGGGTACGGCTGCCGTGGGCGTCTATGTTCTCTATCTATTGTGGACGGGGAATAAATTCGGCAACTTTCTCAATGTGACCTGTATCTTGCTCCTCGTGTTCTATGACCGCATTGTGGCCCGGGGGGCACAGTTTCTCCGCAAGGCGGCCGTGCTTTGCCTCGTGTGCATCCTTGCTCTTGTTGGTTTTTCTCTTGTGGCGTTCTCGTTTACTTCCGCCAAGGATCCTATCGACTATCTGTTTTCGAGAACGGCTCAGCAGGGTCAACTTTGGTGGAAAACTTACGATTGGTATGGTGACAGCAGCCATCTTGAAGATCTGGAATACGAATGGAGTGCCCTTGTTGAACGACGCGAGGGCGCCATTAACAATGTTGGACAACGTAATGGGGTTTATGGCGTTATGTATACCACCGCGCCGGGGAATCTTATCGACGAAAAACTGAGAAGTGGATCTCAGTATACCGAAGGAGGGTATGCAGCAGCGTTGTATTATTTCGGTACGGCTGGCCCTCTTGTCTTCTCATGTATCATGGGTGTAATTGTGTCGCTGTTGACCAATGGACTGCTTTGCTCAATTGCATCGGATCGTCTCGTTGTCGCGGCTGTGTGTATGAGGTTGCTTGTTATCTCCCTCACAGCCCTCTCTATGTTTCTCTTTATTGGGTATTTTGATGAGCTCTCGCTCTTGTCCTACTTTTTTCTTTTTGTCTCGGGGTTGTGCTGTGCGGGAAACCGAGTATACGCTCGAGCTCGATCGGCACGGTTGAAGGCGGCATCTAATGTCAACTGACGAAACGACAGCCAAGGCCGCCAAGGCCTCATTGTGGTTTGCTATATGCAGCATTGCCCAGAAGTGCATTGGGCTTATCGTCATCCCGATCTATACGCGTCTATTGAGCGAGCCAGAGTACGGTGACTATGTCGTATTTCAATCGTGGACAGAAATCGCGGCTATTTTGATTACGTTGAACCTGGGTTCTTACGTCTTTTTCAACGGCATGATGAAGTACGAAGATGACCAAGATGGGTTCGCCGCGTCGATGCTCGGCCTAACTGGTGTGACGGGGCTTCTGTGGCTTGGCGCCTTCTTCGCGGCTCCGTCGTTCTGGAGCAAGCTTTTGGGTTTGGCGGCACCCTATGTTTTCCTGCTCGTACTGCGGTGCATTATTTCTCCCTGCTATTCCTATTGGTCCGCGAAGCTTCGCTATGAATTTCAATTCAAACCCGTAGTGGCCCTTACCTTGCTGCTGACCATCGCAACGCCCGTTATCTCTATTCCGGCTATTTGGTTCTCTACGGATAAGCTGGCTGCCGCTCTTGTAGCCCAGGTAGCGGTTATGGCTGTGGTGTATCTTGTTCCCCTCGTCTCTATCGTCTCGAAGAGTCGGAAGTTTTTCTGTGTGGCCTATTGGAGATATGCTCTGCGGTTCAATCTGCCTTTGATTCCGCACCTGCTTTCGACGGTGGTTCTCCAGCAGTGCGATCGCATCATGATCGCAGATTTGTGCGGGGCGGCTTATGCTGCCATCTACAATGTAGCCTATAGTGCGGGCTTGGCGATGAGTTTTATCCATAGTGCTATCGTGCAAGCATTGACCCCTTGGATGTACCAACTTATCAAGGAAAAGCAATACGGCAAGGTGCAGCCGGTTGCAGCCTCTTTGCTTATTCTCATTGGCGGCGCTAGCTTTCTACTCACGCTGTTCGCTCCCGAGGTTATGGCAGTGCTGGCTCCTTCTTCTTACCAAGAAGGCATTTACGCCATTCCGCCCGTAGCGGCCTGTGTTATGCTCATGACGGCCTTCAATCTATTTGTCACGGTGGAATACTTCTACGAAGAGACGCTTTGGGTCATGTTCGCCTCTATAGCCGCCGCTGTGTTGAATGTATTGCTCAATCTGTGGCTCCTTCCCATGTTTGGATTTATCGCTGCAAGTTATACGACCATGTTCTGTTACTTTGCACTTGGGTTCGGTCATTATCTTCTTATGTGCCGAGCAATTCGCCGTCATAATCCAGGCATGGTTCTGTTCAATGCGCCGCGCATTTTCTGCATCGTTCTGGCCTTTATGGCTGCTACGGCGGCGTGCTCTGTCATCTACCCTTATCCGTGGGTTCGCTATGCCCTGGTAGTTATGTTCGCTGCTGCTGTTTGCTTTAAGCGTGCGTGGATTGTTGGCACGATTAAATCCATACTGCAGATTAAGGGGAGGTAGTCTTATGGATAGGCTGTATATCTGCCACACGCCCTATCATGTGCTAGTGGCTTGCGAGTATGTCCTCGCGGATGCAAAGGGAGGAGGGTCTGCCAATTCTCGGCGCCAGGCCATTCTCTTGATGGACTCCATCGACAATTTCAAGGTCTATGCTAAGCGTCTGCAGAATTCTGGATTGTTCGATCGTGTATTCACAGTGCGCCATAGCGAGGCTTTTGCCCCGTGGACGAATACGTCGTTTTACAAGACGCTCCTCCTACTATATCTGAGCAAGGGCCCACGAACTCGACTCAGTTTTGTGTTTGGCTTCGATGAGTACCTTATCTTTAACGATCATCGCGATATGGGAGCGGTGCTCCACCGTTATCGTATCCCATACCATCTTCTGGAAGACGGAAGAGATTGTTTCAAGCGCTTCGATCAAAATGATCTTCCGACGGCAAACAAACCTTTTCTGCGAAAGATGCTCAAGAAGGTGTTCAACGTTCCTATTGGTATGGGTGATTCCCCATATTGCCTAGACATTCAGGTCAACTCCTGCGAGTCGTTAAAAACCGCAATCTCTAAACCGGTTATTGAGCGATCTAAGGACGTGCTCGAAGCGGTTATGGACGAGAAGGATCGCGAGGTGCTTGGCCAGGTATTTCCCGTTCCAGCTATCGACTCGCGTCGTGACTGTGCCGTGCTGGTGCTCACGTCGCCCATGGAGGCCCACGGAGGGGGATGGGATGAGGAAAAGCAGCTGGCGTATTATCGAGAAGTTGTTAAGAAGTACTCGAAAGGGGATGTGTTCCTTAAGCCTCATCCGCGCGATGGGGTCGATTATCAATCTCTAGTTGACTCTTGTCGTATTATTGATAAGAGTATTCCGATCGAGGTCTTGAACTTGAATCCCGATATATCATTTGACTATGCAGTGGCCTACCTCTCTACAGCACTTCCTGCTTTGAGAGGCTGCAAGCACAAGATTACACTCTGCGCCGTTTCGGATAACGACGCAACGACTCAAGGAGATTGAGAATGTCCTTCACGATCTGTTACAAGCATGCTGGCGATGCATGGCGCTTAAGCTTCTCAGGGGCTCACCGGGACGCGCCCTCGCCGATCGAGTATGACGAGAGCCGGGGCATGATGTTACTCGGCGAGCGCTTCGGCGTGTCGCTCGCAACTGTTTTCGATGCTCCCTGGCAAAACAATCCCGCCGTTGTCAACGAATTGGGGATTGCGGCCAACCTCGTCGCCTTCGACAGCGCTGGTTGCGTTTTCGTGACGGATACTACGGGGCGAGAGCTGCTCTTCTACTATACGAGCGATGAATTCTTCGTGTTGTCAGACAGTTTCTGGGACATCCTCAAGATTGTTCAGCCTTCTTTTGACGATCTTGATGGGGAGGTTGTTGAGGAGATGATCTCCACGGGCTGTGGTGTGCCGTGTGATTTCACGACGCCGATCAAGGGGCTGCGGTGGGCCTATCCGAATATGCTCGGAAGATTTGATGCCGCCACGGGCTCGTTCATAACGCGGCAGTTTTCCGAGGTGCGACGGACGGCGGAGGTACGTGATATCGATGAGGCGGTGGATGGCCTGCATCGATCGATGAGGAATATGGCGGAAACGCTGACGGAACAGTTTGCCGGCCAAAAACTGGGACTTGGCCTTTCTGGTGGTCTCGACTCTCGGGTGGCTCTTCACTATCTGCAGGAAGCCGGTGCTGATCTAACTTGTTTCAACACGTGTACAACACGACCCCATAAAGTACTCATTGCTCACAGTGTCGCCAAATCGCGCGCTTTGGCGAAGGCTGCCAACATTGAATACCGCGAAGTCGAATGGCGTCCGGACTCGGTGCGTGAGAAAATGGATCAGATGCTCGAAATGCAGCCATTGGGCACCACGGGTCACTATACCAATGTTTATAAATACGAACCAGTGGGGTTGCCGGATTTCGATGTGCTCATAACAGCAGGTCAGGGCATCGGCCCCTATCTTGTGGGAGTGTCTGCTGCATTGGGTTCAGACGCATGGACGCGGGAGGATGTGCTTGGCTATCTGCTGGGGCTTTCCCATGCTAGTGCGCAACCTTATTCATTTACGATCCATTCCATAAGAAAACAGCTTTCCAAAATGGGGCTGAAGAGGCTTGACACCGCGAAAGGGCCCGAATATCTCCAATGGAAGAAGATAGCTACTGACGACGCGCATGGGCGTGTCGCCCGTAAGGTGGCGGCATTTGTTGATGGCCGGCTTGCCAAGGGTTATAGGCCGGCGGATATCACTCTCGATTTTCGTACGAGTACATTGGGGGCTATCGGTAGAAACGGTGCCTACGAAAGCAGCCTTGGTCGTTTCCGTAACTTTACTATTTATACGCCCTTTCTTGTGCAGGAGGGATTGAAGTGGGATATACCTCTTATCGAGGATCGCCGCGTGCTCAAGGAGCTCGTGAAGCGAGAGATCCCCGAATTCGCTAATGTAGGGGAGGAAGAGGTGGGCTCTATCGGCTCGGCTGGCTCTCTGGCTCTGTTCGCCAACAAGTTTGAATTTGTTGCTCGCGGGAGCGGCATTATGGCAGAAGAATGGTATCGGGGTCATCCCGCTATTCGGAAAGCATTCGATGAAGACATGGGCAACGACTGTACCTGGTTTTACGAGCTCGTGCCTGGGGCGCGTGCAGTTGACTCAGTGTGGAAAATGAGTCCCGCTCGCAAGAATTCCATCTGGGAAATGAAGCGTCTTGTGGATTGCATAGAGACTCAGCGTTATCTTGAATTTAAACACTGAGAAAGAGAATGTGAGTTGATTGTGGATCGCAAAAGGCCAAACATTATTGCGGTTATACCCGCCCGTGGAGGATCGAAAGGTATTCCTCGGAAGAACATGCGTTTGATGGGTGGCAAGCCTCTTATCGCATACGCTATCGAAAACGCATTATCCAGTGAATTGGTGGATGATGTGGTAGTGTCTTCTGATTCTGAAGAGATATTGGCTTATGCAGCGCAATTTGAGGGCGTGACTGGGTTGTCGCGAGATGCAGAGCTGGCCCTTGATGCCGTCACGCTCGATCCCGTTATCTACGATGCCGTTGTGCGGCGCGAGGAAGAGGCGGGAGTGTCCTTCGATGTTGTGGTAACGCTTCAGCCGACTTCACCGCTGTTAACTAGAGAAACACTCGACCGGGCGCTCGCCATGTTTGTTGATTCCGATTTAGACTCGTGCATTAGCGTGGTGAATGCACCCCATCTGAGCTGGAAGGAAGATGGCGAAGGGGGTGTGGTACCCGCTTACGAGCAGCGTCTCAATCGTCAGCAGCTTCCTCCTAATTATTTGGAAACAGGCGCGTTTCTCATTGCCGATCGAGCGTCGGTCACGCCTGCGACGCGTTTGGGAAAGACCGTTGGAGTGTTTGAGGTTCCCGAAAGGGAGTCAACCGACATCGATTCCATTAGCGATTGGATCGTATGTGAATCTGAATTGTCGCGGAAGAAAATCGCTTTTCGCGTGGACGGTCATCGGGAACTGGGCCTAGGCCATATTTATCGCGCCCTCGCCTTGGGCTATGAGCTGATAGGACATGATATCGTCTATCTGTGCGACAAGCGGCACCGTGAGGGCGTTGAAAGACTCAAGGGCTCTTTCATGAATGTGGTTGAGCTCGACGGGGAGGACGCTCTTTTCACATGGCTGGAGCAAAATACTCCCGATGTATTCGTCAACGATTTGCTGGACACTGAAGTAGATTACGTTCGCAGGGTGAAACACTACACGAAACGCTTCGTCTCTTTCGAGGATCTCGGCCCTGGTGCCCGTGCGGCCGACGCCGTCGTAAATGCCTTGTATGAAAATGGCGTGCCCTACTCCAACACTTACGCTGGGATGGAGTACGTGTGCCTTCGAGATGAGTTTCTGGGGACGCGTTGCGCCCCTTTCAGGGCCGATGTGCAAAATGTACTGGTAACTTTTGGTGGAACTGATCCGCTCGATTTGACGGCGAGAATCTATGCGCTTGCACAGAGGGTTAATGCTGATGGGCTAGCGTATTCGTTTGATTTCATCATCGGTCCTGGTTACGGCGGCGCAACGCTCGCCTCAATGCCGGAAAAGGGCATCACGGTGAGCACCGATGTCTCGCGGGTGAGCGATCATATGAGGAATGCCGATATTGCCTTTTGCTCGCAGGGGCGTACGACCTACGAATTGGCCTCTATGGGAGTTCCGGCTATTGTAATTGCCCAGAACGAAAGGGAGTTGCTGCATTCTTTCGCCCAAATGGATAACGGCTTCATTAATCTTGGATTGGGGAGCCGGGTAAGTGACGAGGATATTCTCTCTACGTTTGAATGGCTTGCAAAGGCTCGTACGGTGCGGAAAGAAATGCGCGACTTGATGCTACGAAACGATTTGGCCTCTGGCGTACATCGAGTGCGACAGATTATCTTGGGAGATGCGTTATGAGTGCGTTGACTGAACGGATGATTCGCGGTGAGTTTACACTGATTGCTGAGGTCGGTGTCAATTATTATGACATTGCGCAACAGCGGGGAATAACTCCCATGGAAGCGGCAAAGCTCATGTGCCGCGAGGCCCGTGATGCTGGCGTTCACGCTGTTAAATTCCAGACCTATAAAGCAGAGACGCTGGCTGCAGCCGACTCTCCGTCTTATTGGGACACAAGCGAGGAGCCGACGACGAGTCAGCGCGAATTGTTCAAGAAATTTGATTCTTTCGGTGAGGCTGAATACCGTGAGTTGGCCTCCTTCTGTGATGAGATCGGAATCGAGTTCTGCTCAACGGCTTTTGATTTTGAGTCGGCTGATTATCTTGAAGAGTTGATGTCTGTGTACAAGATATCGTCGTCTGATCTCACGAACCTCCCGTTCATAGAGTACCAGGCAGCAAAGGGAAAACCTGTAATCATGTCGGTGGGTGCGGGAAATATAGACGAGATGAGAGCGGCGGTGGCGACGGTCGAGCGCGTCAACGATCGGCCGCTCGTGCTGTGCCATTGTGTTCTTGAGTATCCGACGCCTTACGCGCATGCAAATCTGCGACGGATTGCTTCACTGAAAGACGCCTTCCCTAATGTGATTGTCGGATATTCTGACCACTGCAAGCCTGATGAGTGCTTTGACGTCATTAAAACTGCCTACACACTGGGCGCTACGGTAGTGGAGAAGCATTTTACCCTGGATAAGACGTTGTCGGGGAACGACCATTACCATGCGATGGATCCTGATGATGCACGACGCATTTTGGAAGGTGTGGCGTTTGTCGAGACGATCTCAGGAAATCCCAGCCTGACCTTTAATGAGACAGAGATGGCGGCCCGGCTTAATGCGAGACGCTCCATTGTTGCACAAGGCACCATCCCGGCAGGTTCGGCAATAGAGGCCGGTATGATCACTTTTAAGCGACCAGGCACGGGAATTGCGCCCTCGAGGCTTGACGAAGTTCTCGGTCGACGAGCTCTTGTCGAGATCGGCGACGATACTATTCTTCAATGGGATATGCTTTCCTAGTGGCGATTATCAAGTCTCCCGTAATCAGCTTTAGGATTTGGGATTCTGGTGGCCTGGCACCGTTCTGACGCTATCGATTGTGGATCTGGATGACTCGCTGGTCGAGAGGGGTATGTGATGTCGTCAAAGAGAAGCAATCGGACGATTTTGGCCAGGGGAGCACTCCGAGTTTTCCGCAAATTTCAACGGGTGGCTGCCGGCTATTGGAGTGATCGCTCGCCTAGGAGCAACATATCAGAACATCCGTTCCCTATTTCTGGATGGGGCAATATTCTACTGCAATGGGATGCACCAATACCTCCCATTGCTCGCTAGAAGGTTACCGCGCTCCGGCTCTTTTGAAGACCGCTAGAGCAGTTCTTAGCACGCAAAGGGCATCCAGGTACAGCGAGCAATGGGTGACGTAGTAGTGCTCCAGGTCCAGTCGCTCGTCGTACTCGATGTCCGAGCGGCCGTTACAGGCCCACCAGCCCGTGAGGCCCGGCTTCACCTTGTTGTACAGCGGGCGGCCGCCGTGCTCCTCCAGCTCTCCCGGGATGAGGGGGCGCGGGCCGACGATGGACATGTCGCCGGCCACGACGTTGAAGAACTGGGGTAGCTCGTCGAGCGACGTCTGGCGCAGGATGCGGCCCACGGGGGTGATGCGGGGGTCGTCGTCCAGCTTCTGACTCCGGTGCCATTCCTCGCACCGCTTCGGATCTTGGAGCAGCTCTTCCAGCACCTCGTCGGCGTTCCACACCATGGAGCGCAGCTTCCAAAGCTGGAAGGGCTTGCCCCGCAGGCCGATGCGCGTTTGCCTGTAGAAGATGGGATGGTTGTCGCCGATGGCGAGGTAGGAGATCTTCGCGATGGCAGCGACGGGCAGGGTGACCGCGCAGCCGGCGATGCCCAGCAGCAGGTCGAATGCGCGCTTAGTGGGGAGGTAGATGGTCTGCGCGGCGCCGAAGGAGTGACGCTGCAGGTCGAGCGTCTTCACGATGCCGATCTGCCCGACCTCCTGCATCTCCGCGGTAACGCCGAGGGATTCCGCGAGGCCGATGCGCACCTTAAGGCCCTCGACCATGAGTTCCTCGATGACCGCATCGTCCATCTTCGAGGGCGCAGTCAGGATGACGACCTCGTCCGCGTTGGTGAGCGAGCAGAGGGGCAGCAGATCGGCGCTGGGGGCGGCGGGTCTTTGGAGGAACACGTCGACTGCGGGGGAGTCGGTGAAGCAGAAGCCGACGACGCGGGAGGCCTTCATGTCGTCGGCGTAAAGGTGCTGCTCGGACTCTTCGGCATCCTGCGACGAGCAGACGAGCACGACGCGTTTGATGCTGTCCTGCGGGCGATTGCTCCAGCGCGAGAGGAGCCGCCGCTTGTGCAGGTATTTAAGGAGGAGGGCGAGGCTTGTGTAAACAGAGTAGGTAACGATGATCATCTCGCGCGAGAAGTCTTCGCCCAATTTAAGAAGATAGAAGAGCGCGCAGGCCGTAAGGAAGCTCTCAAGCGCAAGAACCAGCTGAATGCGAATATCCTCCCAGTATCGGCGGCGAAAAATGCCGCTGTAGGGATTGGTAAGCATTGTGAATAGCAGATCGCCCAAGGCGAGGCACAGCAGTAGACCGCGCCAGGAAGGCGAGTCGACAAATCCTAAATTTCCGAACTTGAAGAAATAGGCAAACGAAAATGCCACGACGAGGGCTATCTCGTCGAGAAGCAAGAAATCTGCGTGCTTGGACAGGCTTGTAATGCTATTTGTTGTCATGATGCGCATTATACAGAACAAAGCTGCTGGTAGCGAAGGGATTCGCGCGAAGTTGGATGCGCGAGTGAATAAACGGCATCTGGTGGTGTCGTTCGTCTGCCTTTGTAGCTTGAATTGTTGAATACGGTATAGGGGTTCGAGCCTGGTGCTAATACCACGTTTCTTACGGCCGCCGCCGCTCGGGTCTCTCCAGACGTTATGCCGATCCGGCGGGGGGTGCTTTATGATAGTGTATCTATATGGTTTTTTCCAGCACGATATTCTTGTTCGCGTTCTTGCCGCTGTTCCTGACGGTGTACTTCGCCGTGCCGTGGCGGCCGGCGAAGAATGTGATCCTGCTACTGTTCTCGCTCCTGTTCTACGCCTGGGGCGAGCCGGTGTACGTGTGGCTCATGGTGGCCTCCATCTGCTTTAACTGGTTGTTCGCTTTCATTATTGGTAAATGCCCCATGGGGGGGGGTATTCCAAGACGTTTCTGGCTTGTGGTGGCGCTTGCGGCCAACCTGCTCGTGCTTGGGTTCTACAAGTACCAGGGCTTTCTGGCAGAGAATGTGAACCGTGCCCTTGGCGAGGAGTTCATCGCCGAGCTTGACCTGGCGCTGCCCATCGGCATCTCGTTCTTTACCCTGCAGGCCATCACCTACGTGGTGGACGTTTACCGCGGCGAGGTGAAGGTGCAGAAGAACCCGCTGTACCTCGGCATGTACATCGCCATGTTCCCGCAGCTGGTGGCCGGCCCCATCGTGCGCTATGCCGACATCGAGCACGAGATCGACAGCCGCCGCGCCACGCTGGAGGGCTTCGCCCAGGGCCTGCGGCTGTTCTGCGTGGGCCTGGGCAAGAAGGTGCTGCTCGCCAATACCGCCGGCGTGCTGGCCGACTCGCTTTTGCCCCGCGAGGCGGCCGAGATCGGCTTTGTCGGCTGCTTCTCGGGCGTGGCCGCCTACACCTTCCAGATCTACTTCGACTTCTCCGGCTACTCGGACATGGCCATCGGCCTCGGCAAGATGATGGGCTTCGAGTACCCGCGCAACTTCAACTATCCCTACACGTCGAAGTCGGCCACCGAGTTCTGGCGCCGCTGGCACATGTCGCTCGGTGGCTTCTTCCGCGACTACGTATACATCCCGCTCGGCGGCAACCGCGTGAGCACGCCGCGCTTCGTGCTGAACACCATGATCGTATGGGGTCTGACGGGCATCTGGCACGGCGCCGCGTGGAACTTCCTTCTGTGGGGCCTGTACTGGGGCGTGCTCATTCTGTTGGAGAAGTTCTTCGTCATGAAGGTGCTCGACCGCTTGCCGCGGTTCGTGAGCCACATCTGGTGCATTGTGCTGTTCTTCTTCGGATGGCTCCTGTTCGCCGTGACGGGGCTGACGAATGTGGGGGAGTGGTTCTGCGCCATGTTCGGCGCCTACGGGTGGCTGGGCACCTCCACGCTGTGGGAGCTGCAGTCGTGGAGCTACGTGAGCCTTGTGCCCATCTTCATCGTGGGGTCGCTGCCTTGGGCGCCGTGGCTGCGCAAGAAGATCCAGGCCTGGGCCGAGGGCGACCCGCA
>JABLTO010241414.1_pt1 | contig 17141 bp, 15 predicted proteins | sample 7160091 | NCBI WGS metagenome assembly JABLTO01 (sample SAMN14651225, study PRJNA627086) | human gut metagenome | isolation source: feces | host: Homo sapiens
AAACTATATATTTTTTATTTTCGTATACAATTTTTATCCAACCGGCTCTTTTATATTTTTCTTTTTCATTGCCGTAAATGTCCTGCCTTATGCTGCAAATAACCGATTTTACCCTTTCATCATAAAAGTGCGGCAGTTTGACTGCCGCACCCTTTGTTATCCCATTTACTGTTTAACGTTTTCATCAAATACATCGCCGCATTCCGGGCAGAATTTAGGCGGGTTATAAGGATCTTCCGGCTGCCATCCACATTTATCACAGCGATAAACAGGAGCTCCTGCCGGGCGAGGTTTTCCACACTCCATACAGAATTTTCCCTTATTGACTGTACCACAGCTGCAAGTCCATCCTTCTTCTGTATGCGGGCGAAGCTTTCCGCAATTTTCGCAAAACTTTCCGCTGTTTTTCGTTCCGCAATCGCAGACCCATTGATCCGCCGCTGCGGGCTGTGCCGCCGGCTCTTGCCTTTTTTGCATCTGCTGCCCCATTTGGAACAATTGTTGTGCATTCATGCCGCCTGACTGTTGCGCCATTCCCATGCCCATAAAGCCCATCATAGAGCCATTAGGGTTCGCTGCCGCCGCACGCATCGCATCCCCTTGCGCCCCCACCAACGTAGCAGCTGCCATATTGGGATCACGCATAACTGCACTCTTCTGAAGATCTTTAATCATCTGCTCATCTTCTTTGGAGGCAGTCACTGAGTTAACACCAAAGGAGGCTACCCGCAGGCCGCGCAATTCGCTCCATTTTTTGGAAAGGACCTCATTGAGTGCGTCTGCGATCTCCATCGTATGACCGGGCAGTGCACTGTAGCGAATGCCCATCTCTGAAATTTTAGCAAAGGCCGGCTGCAGTGCAGTCATCAACTCACTCTTAAGCATGCTGTCAATTTCACTTCTCCGATAAGCATATTCCACATTGCCGCAAACATTGGTATAAAACAACAGCGGATCCTGAATTTTATAAGAATACTCTCCGTTGCAGCGAATGGAAATATCAATATCCAACCCGATGTTTCGATCTACGACACGGAAGGGAACAGGATTCGCCGTACCGTATTTATTGCCAACGATTTCTTTTGTATTGAAATAATACACTCGCTGATCCTTTGCCGTATCCCCACCAAAAGTAAAACGCTTGCCGATTGTTTTAAATGTATTGACAATTCCCTTTCCCAAGCCACCGTAAAAAATACTTGGCTCGGTGGACATATCATAGACAAATTCGCCCGGTTCCGCACATACCTCCACCACTTTGCCTTGTTCCACAATCATCATGCACTGTCCTTCATTGACTGCAATGATAGAGCCGTTGGAAATAATATTCTCGTCACCCTTCGTATTGGAACTGCGGCGGCTTACACGTTTACTTCCTTTAATTGCCAATGTATCTGTATCCATGGACTCACAATAAAAATAATCCCGCCATTGATCAGCCAGTGCTCCAGCCATCGAACCGATTCCTGCTTTTAATAATCCCATAATAATTCTCCTTTTTCGATTTATACCATATGCATTTTTACTATAATTTGCTAAATACTCATTTAAAAGCTACCGCCGCCACCGCCATGTGTATCACCGCTGCTGCTCCCACCGCTGTCAAAACCAGAATTATCCTCATGCTCAATACGTCGACTGGTTGTATCGCTATATAAGTAAATATCTGCGCTGTTGGTCAACTGAAAACTGCCTGGGCGGATATAATCCTGCGCCTGATTTTTGCTTCTCGCCGTCTTCATTCCGTGTTTCATCACGCCCACAATGATAAATGCTGCAACGATTGCCACCGCTTCGGCAATTAATACCGCAACCCAATTGATATTGCGCCACCAGCGTTTCAGCGTTCCATCTAAACCGGGTTCTCGAAAAACCGGCCCCAACTCACAATCATAATGGTCGTAAAGTTCTTCATCCACCTCTTCCAGAAAAATCTCACAGGCCTGCTTATATTTTTCTGATTTCAAGCTCTTTGCAATCTTTTTGCCGATCCTCTGAATATCCCGATCATTGAGAGCATAGTTACAAGTAGTACCTTTGGTCGAAATCCACCATTCCCGGTTGCCCATATCGATGAGCAGCAATATTCCGGCATCGGCATAACCATTATAATCATAGTAATCGTCCGCATATTCCATTGACGATTTTCCGCCAGTATTGTTGGTAGTCACGATTACTATATCCTCAAAATAACCATTGCGCAGCAATGCAATTTTTTCTTCAAGCAGCTGCTCCTCTTCCTCTGTCAGAAGTTCTGCTTCATCTATTACAAATACTGTCGCCGTTCCCTCAGCCGGGCGCTCTATTACATCTCCGCCGCCGGCATTTTCATAATTCTCCAGCTCGTATTCCACATGCCATAGGAATTCATCAAAGGCGCCTTTATAATCTCCATTAGCGAGATATCCTGCCACAGCCTCGCCAATGTTCTGAATTTCCGCATCAGTAAAGGCCTCAATACAGCTGCCTTCAGTTGAAATCCACCATTCCCGATTGCCCATATCAACCAATAAAAGCAACCCTTCATCGGAATAGCCATTGTAGTCAAAATAGTCATTCGCAAACTCCATGGCGGATTTCCCGTCGGTATCGTTGGTCGTGACAATTACCACATCACGCCCGTAAAGTTCATACAAGCGTTCTGCCTCACTTTGCAAATCGTCAATTTCTTCCTGCGTCAGCAAACCCGCAGCATCCTCTACATAACACAAAGTTTCTCTTTCCTGCAGAAGGTCCTCTTGCGCGGCCATCGCTGCACAGGGCATCAGGCATATTACTAAGGCTAACAAAAAAGCCACTAATTTTTGTTTCATAACCATCCCTCCTTACAGCAAAGAGGCAATCAGCCCCAAGACCAGTCCAAGGCCGGCAAACAGGCCGCCCACCCAGGCCCAATAGCGTTTTCTGGAAACAGGAAGTTCTCCCACGAATTTTCCCGTCTGTCCATTCATGGCAAAGGTATAAGTTTTATCCTGATAAACTGTATTCATCATCCAGACAGGCAGCAAAGCATAATGCACACATCCATGATCAAAACGAACAACTGTACTCTGAGGAAGCACCGTTGCATAGCCCAGAGTCGTCGCCGCAAAAGCCGTCTGCGTACTGTTTTCAATCCGTTGATTCGCGCGGGGTTTGCTTGCTTCGGCATCTTGATCGTATTTATCGGCCAGATAACCGGAAAGATAAGCCGTATCAAACTCCTGCATTTCACTGTAATCATAGGGCTCAATGGCTTCCATATAATTATCCGCCATCTTGGCAGATCCGTCTACCGGCACTTTATCAAAACTCATATCGCCTGCGCGCAGCAACAGATAATGATCTGTGCGCGTATATTCATAATCATGATCACTCCAGGAAAAAACCTTGGTTGCCCGATACTGCATGTCAGCATGGCTGTCGCAGCCAAACAGCCAGAAAGGCACGTAAACCCCCGTAATCTCCTCAATACGGTTCTTCTTCCAGAATTCTTTGGGCAGCAGTTTTTTCCCCTTGCAAAATTTCTCCAACTGTTTTTTTGCTTCTTCTTTGGGAACCTGAAAAGGAATCACATAATCAGGGCGGAACACCCCGCTCAGGCGATCACGCAGGATGGCATTATTGTCGCAATACGGGCAACGCGTCGCTGCGGTGTTGGCATCCGCCATAATCTGTCCGCCACAGGAAGGGCAGGTATAGACAAACATTTCCGTACCATCCCCTTGCCAGTCTTCCTTACCTTCTCCATATTGCTCCCAACCAAAATCGCTCTGGGCAGTTGCCTGCTCTGTTGCTTCGGTAAACTGCCGCGCCACATTGATATCAAAAGTATTGCCGCAATATTCACATTGCATACTTTCTGTTCCGCTGGCAAACTTCAGCGTTGCCCCACAGCATGGGCATTGATATTCCAGAACACTCATACTTCTTTCTTTTTTACCCCTTTCCCCATTACATCTTTATTAACAGTATACTGCATCATTCAACCAAGCCGCAAGAAAAAGTATAGAAAACTGTCTATTTTCGGTTATTTTCAAACCTCTTGCAAAGCACAATAAAACGGCCGGGCAGAAGATGCCCGGCCGTGCTTTTTCATTTTATGCATCCTCACCCGTAAGCCATTTTTTGGCATCATAGATATCCGGATACACATCATACAAGCCCTCATAAATTTTTTCAAATATAGGCTTGAGTTTTGCATATTTCGCTACGTTTTCCGGATTAGGCCGAGTGGTAGCAGCAATTTCCAGATATTTTTCCAGTGCGCTTGCTTCATCTTCATAAATGCCCATGGCAATACCGCCAAGCACAGCACCACCGATCGTAGCCGCTTCCTCCATATATTTAGGCGCTCTAATTTCCACGTCCATGATATCTGCAAAAATCTGGCGCGTAATCTCTCCTTTACCCAGCCCGCCGACGATGACCACGCTCTTCACATCTAACCCCTGCACGCGCACACCATCCATAATTACGCCGATATTAAAGCCTATTCCCTCGATAACACTGCGCAGAATATCTTCCCGCTTTGTGGTCAGTGAAATACCCACAAAGCTGCCCTGGGCCTTGCCATTGTTGCGCGGGTCACGTTCACCTGCCAGATAGGGATGAAACATTACGCCGTTGCTGCCCACCGGAGCCGAAGCAATGCTCTCATTGATAATATCATAGACATCTCTGCCCGTCTGTTTGGCCAGTTCCTGCTCATATTTGCAAATCTGATTTTTCAGCCAGCTGAAGGAAGTTCCCGAAGAAGCAGTCAGGCCGCCGATGCAGCGCACATCCTCCCCTTTGTTTACCAGTGCCAGAATACCTGCCGAAGTTCCGCCGTTCATATAGGCATCTCCTGCTTTGATCAGGCCTGCGCCAATCATGGAGCATTCGGTATCACCCGAGCCGATGATCAATTTTGTTCCCGCCGCCAAGCCGCATTCTTCCGCATATTTTTCGGGAATTTCGCCCACTATATCCGTCCGTTTATGAATTGCCGGCATCATGTCACGCGTCACGCCCACGTAAGCCATCAGTTCGTCGCTCCAATCGCTATGATCCGGTTTCATCATAGTCGTATTGCCGGCAGGTGCATATTCAGTCGCTGCATAGCCCGTCATCTTATAAATGATATAATCCTGTGCGCCCGGGAAAATTTTAGCCGTTTTTGCAAAAATCTCCGGCTTATTCTTTTTCAACCAGTAAATCTTGGGCAACGTCTCGTTGGCACCAATTTTGCCGTCTGAATTGCAAAGCAATAACTCGTGGGGAATGATCGCTTCCAACTCTGCACACTCCTCCACCGCCCGCACATCCTGCCAGATATAGGCATTATTAAGCACGTTTCCATCCTTATCCACACACAGGCAGTTGGGGTAGGTACCGTCAAATGCTACACAAAGGATATCCCTGACGTCAATTCCCTGTGTCAATTCCTTCGTGCTCTTGCAGAATGCTGCCCACCAGTCATCCGGATTCTGTTCTACGCCGCCGTTGGCCAGCGTGTAGGAAGGGTAAGCAGTCGTGCGTGTTCCCACAAATTTTCCATCCGTCGTAAACAATGAAGCCTTGTCACCACTGGTACCGAAATCATGTGCCAATATGTACTTGGTAGCCATAACTTTTTTCTCCTCTTTTTTCTTTATGCTGCATATGCCCTACATTCGCTTGATGACCATTGCGGAATACTGATCATACTGTGTAAACCCGAAACGGGCATAAAACGGAATCGTCTTAGAGTCGGAAGGCATGATTTTCACATATAATAGATGTTCATACTTAGCCAATATGCGCCGCATCAGCTCTTCTCCGATATGCCTTCCCTGTTAAGCGGGATCCACCAGCAGGTAATGCAGAAACGCAACGGTCGCTCCACCCGAAAGCCCGCGAACCAAGCCTACCAGTTTGGAGCCATCCCATGCTGATATCACCTTGGTAGAATTGCGCATACCCTGCACCAGTTTTTTTGCAAAACGTCCGGATTCCCATTGCACAGAAAGGAACAGGCGTTTCAACTGTGCTTCTTCAAATTCTTTATCTTCCCGATATTCGATCATACCTTTTCTCTTAAATCTTTTTTAGTATAACACACGGCATCCTTTTTTCAAAGCCTGTACGATTGTAAATCAAAAAGGAAACCGTTACTTGTGACTTTCTTTTTTATAATTTTGTATCTGTATTATTTTTCCGGTTGAATGCTGCCATATTCCTGCATTATCCCAACATATTTTTATTGATACTTTCAACATTTTAAAAATGTTTAGATATTACAGCGCGTTCAAAACATATACACCCGCATTTTTCACAAGGAGCAATCATCTCAGAAATATTTTTTAACTAATAAAGTGAAAAGAATTCGACTATATAAAAATGCACCCTTCGATGCGCAGATCGATTATAAACAAATGTGCTTCACTCTGTTATCCATTGCAGAAGATGCTATTGAATTGCTCATTCAAACTCAATAACAATTCGAAACATTAGACACCTCCCACCTGCCATTGGGCAAGATGTCTCCCCTTAAAAAAAGATGCCTGATACCACTAAAATGCGCAGCAGAATCTTTCTGCTGCGCATTTGATATAGCCTTACCCTTTCGCCGTTTATTGAATAAACATGGCATCTCCGAAACTGAAGAAACGATAGCGTTCCTGCACTGCCATGCGATACAGTTCCAATACCTTTTCCTTCCCGACCAGAGCAGCCACCAGCATAATCAAGGTACTCTCAGGCAGATGAAAATTGGTAATCAGTGCATCTACGCATTTGAATTGATAACCGGGATAAATAAAAATCTCCGTTTCCCCGCTCTTTGCCTGCATTGTACCGTCCGACAATGCCGCGCTTTCCAGCGTGCGCACCGAAGTTGTCCCTACCGCAATAATACGTCCACCGGCAGCTTTGACGGCATTGATGCGCGCAGCTGCCTCAGCCGAGACGTTGTAGTATTCACTGTGCATCTTATGCGCGCTCACATCCTCTACCTTAACCGGGCGGAAAGTACCCAGCCCTACGTGCAGCAGCACGGGAATAATCTCCACTCCTTTTGCACGAATCTTTTCCAACAGTTCTTCTGTGAAATGGAATCCCGCAGTGGGCGCCGCGGCTGAACCGTTTATTTTGGCGTAAACCGTCTGATAGCGCTCCTTATCCGGCTCTTCCTGATGAATATAGGGCGGAAGGGGAGCCTTTCCATAACGCTCCACCAAATTTTCAAAAACTCCTTCATAGAAAAAGCGCAGAATAGCAATGCCTTCCTCCTGCTTTTCCAACACCTCGCAGCTGAAATCAGGGCCAAATTGAATACGGGTTCCCTCCCGCAGGCGCTTAGCCGGGCGCACCAGCGCTTCCCAATCATCCTTGTTGCGGCGTTTGAGCAGAAGGCATTCAATATTTGCTGTCCCCTCCTCCTTTTTTCCCATTAGCCGCACAGGCAGAACACGCGTCTGATTGATGACCAATGCATCTCCCGGATGCAAATAATCCAGAATATCGCGGAAAATGCGATGGGAGACTTCTTTGCTGGCACGATCATATACCATCAGGCGGGAAGAATCCCGCGGTTCAGCCGGCACCTGCGCAATCAGTTCTTCCGGCAAATCATAGTAAAAATCACTTGTCTTCATCTATATTTCAATCTTCTTTCTCATTTTCAAATAGTTTCAGCTGTTTTGCATCAGCTTCACTTTGCCGGTAAGGGATGCCTAAATGCCGATAAGCGGCCTCCGTAGCAATACGACCGCGCGGCGTGCGCATCAAGAAACCGTTCTGCATGAGATACGGCTCATAAACATCCTCAATCGTTGCAGCTTCTTCCCCTGTCGCCGCAGCCAGTGTATCCAGCCCTACCGGACCGCCTTTAAAAATATGGATCATCGCAAAAAGCACGTTGCGATCCACTCCATCCAACCCCATGGCATCTACTTCCAGCATTTTCAGCGCTGCATCTGCCACTTCTCGAGTAATCACGCCATCGGCCTGTATCTCCGCGTAATCGCGTACACGGCGCAGCAAACGGTTGGCAATACGCGGCGTCCCCCGGGAACGGCGCGCAATCTCCCGCGCTCCCGAAAGATCAATCTGGATCCCCAAAATAGAAGCCGAACGATTGACAATGATCTCCAGCTCTTCAGGCTGATAGATTTCCAGACGATTGATAATACCAAAACGATCGCGCAGCGGATTGGTCAACATACCAGCGCGCGTAGTAGCACCGATCAACGTAAATTTAGGCAAATCCACCCGCAGCGAACGGGCACTGGGGCCTTTACCGATAATAATATCCAGCGCATAATCCTCCATTGCCGGATACAACACTTCTTCCACACTGGCATTGAGCCGGTGAATCTCATCGATGAACAGCACGTCTCCTTCATTCAGATTAGTAAGCAGCGCTGCCAAATCACCCGGCCGCTCGATTGCAGGGCCGGAGGTGATGCGGATATTCACGCCCATCTCATTGGCAATAATATGCGAAAGAGTCGTTTTGCCCAATCCCGGCGGGCCATACAGCAGGACATGATCCAGCGCTTCCCCACGGGCTTTTGCAGCCTCGATAAAAATGCGCATTTTTTCCTTGACCTTGCTTTGCCCGATATATTCTTCCAGTACGCGTGGGCGCAGGCGCGTTTCAACTATGTTTTCATTTTCCTGCGAATATCCGGAAACAATTCGGCTTTCAAAATTATCTTCCATCTTTTTTCACTCCTTAACGGACATCCAATCGTTTAAGCGCCAACAGAATCAGCTCTTCTGCCGTATCTGCCAATGCTGCCACGCTGCGCACTGCCGCCACTGCCTCTGCTTTTTGGTACCCCAAACTGGTAAGTGCTTCCGCCGCTTCTTCCTGCGCGGTCGGCGCCGAAGTTCCGGCTGTCGTTTCACCACCCAGAGCCATGCCCATATCCAACTTATCTTTCAATTCCAGCACAATGCGTTCCGCCGTCTTTTTGCCAACGCCGCTCACTTTTGAAAAAGCACCGGTATCTCCAGCGAATACTGCCCGCGCCACTTCATCCGGGCTCATCTGCGAAAGAATCGCCAGCCCTGCTTTGGGGCCAATGCCCGAAATGCCAATCAATCGCTCAAACATCTGTTTCCCGGACTCACTTTCAAATCCATAAAGAGAAAGTTCATCCTCCCGCACAATCAGATGGGTATACAGTTTTACCTGTCCACCCACTGTTGCTGTATCCAGAAAGCGCCGCGGCGCAAAAATTCTGTAACCAATGCCACCGCATTCCACTACGGCATAATTCTCCGCTGTTGCGGCCAATGTTCCTTTGAAAAATGCATACATAGGCTCTGACTCTCCTAATATTTTCTGGCGTTCCGATAGTTGGCAGTTTGTGCATGACAGATCGCCACTGCCACTGCATCGGCAGCATCATCCGGCTTGGGAATAGCCTGCAGATTGAGAATGGTTTTCACCATCATCTGCACCTGCCGCTTTTCCGCACGTCCATATCCGGTGACTGCCTGCTTCACCTGCAATGGCGTATATTCGAAAATGTGTTTATTCTGTCTGTAAGCTGCCATCACGCACACACCACGGGCCTGTGCCACGTCAATGGCCGTCTTTGCATTATTATAGAAGAACAGTTCTTCAAATGCCACTTCATCCGGGGAAAAACGCTCCATCAGCTTCGTCATACTCTCAAACAAAATATCCAACCGCTCCGGCACCCACATTTTAGCAGGTGTATAAATAGCGCCGTAATCAATCAGTTTCATATGAAAACCGTCATATTCAATCACACCATATCCCACTATGGCAATTCCGGGGTCTATTCCTAAAATGATCAATGCGTTTCTTTCCTGTCATATAAATATGATTTATTATAACATAACTCTATAGAAAATGCATTCTCAGACTTCATTTCCTTTTTTCGCTTCAAAGTTTTGCAGACACCTTACCTTTTTTCAGCAATCCCTCTTTTTATCTCAATTTTCAAGGAAACCCACTTCTATTTGCCATCAAAAATTCACAATTTTGCTGGAATTGCTGTTTTCGCCATTGCAAAAGAAGTGTATTATAAAGATAATAAATAAAATTTGCGAGGTAAGAAAATGACTGAGTTTATCCAGGCAATCGCCAACTTTACCGCAGGCACCAGCCTTGCCGTTTATGTTTTTATTTTCGTAGGCAAAATCATTGAGGTCTCATTGGGGACTCTCTCTACCGTGCTGATCAACAAGGGAATCCGCCTGCCCGGTATTCTGGTAGGTATCATTGAATACGTTTTATGGCTGCTTATCACCACCTCAGTTATGATCGGCTATAAAGATGACCCGGTTAAAATTGTTTTTCTCGTCTCCGCTTCGGCCATCGGAAAATATCTGGGAATGCTTCTGGATGAGCGCTTGGCTTTCGGTTTGTGCTCCATTTCTGTATTCCTCCCTTCCGGAGAAGAATCGATGGCTTTGGCCAATTTCCTGCGTGACCAGGGTTTTGGCCTGACCATTCTTGATGGCCATGGCATCGACGACAGCAAAAAATATGTGCTTATGCTGACACTCAAGCGCAATCGCTCCAAAGAAGCAATTCACCTGATTAACGGCTTTACTGAAAACGCGGTAATCACTGTTTCACAAGTTACCTCTTTTATCGGTGGCTATCTCAACAAAAGTTCTTCCAAAAATCCCTCTCTTTGGGAAAACCGCAACAAATAAAGGCGATTTATATCGCCTTTTTTTATTTTTTCTTCTAAATTCTGTTGACTGTATCGCGCCAATATGGTCTAATTAATTAATACACATTTATACGGGCGAAAGCTCAATTACCAATTGATATCATTTTTATAAAGGAGTGTTTCTTTCATGGCTTTCTATTATGACGAACCTTCTCATACTTTTGGAGAATATCTGTTGATCCCCGGTTATTCTTCCGAACACTGCATCCCTTCCAATGTCAGCTTAAAGACACCATTGGTCAAGTTCAGAAAGGGAGAAGAAGAACCTGCGCTTTCCCTCAACATTCCTCTGACTTCTGCCGTCATGCAGGCCGTATCCGATGATAAAATGGCCATTGCATTGGCCAAAGAGGGCGGTCTTTCCTTCATTTATGTTTCTCAGCCCATTGAAGAACAGGCCAAAATGGTTGCTCGCGCTAAAAGCTATAAGGCTGGTTTTGTAGTCAGCGATTCCAACTTGTGCCCGACCGATACTTTGGCCGATGTTCTCGCGCTCAAAGAAAAGTTTGGGCATTCCACTATGGCAGTTACCGCCGATGGCTCGCCAACAGGAAAGCTGCTGGGGCTGGTCACCAGCAGAGATTACCGTGTTTCTCGCATGGATCTCAGCGCAAAAGTTGTCGATTTTATGACTCCTTTTGATAAACTCATTTGTGCTCACGAAAGCACTTCCCTCAAGGAAGCCAATGATATCATTTGGGATCATAAATTGAATGCGCTCCCCCTGATTGACGACAATCAAAACCTCAAATATTTCGTATTCCGCAAGGATTATGACAGCCATAAAGCGAATGCGTTGGAATTGTTGGACAACTCCAAACGTTACATGGTAGGTGCGGGTGTCAACACCAGAGACTATGAGCAGCGTATTCCTGCATTGATCGAGGCAGGCGCTGATATTCTTTGCATCGACTCTTCCGAAGGCTATTCCGAATGGCAGCGCCGTGTATTGCAGTTTGTCCGTAAAAATTATGGTGATTCCGTCAAAATCGGTGCCGGCAATGTTGTGGATGGAGACGGCTTCCGCTTCCTGGCTGAAGCAGGTGCGGACTTTGTCAAAATCGGTATTGGCGGTGGTTCCATTTGTATTACCCGCGAGCAGAAAGGCATCGGCCGTGGTCAGGCAACTGCTGTGATCGAAGTTGCCAAGGCCCGGGATGAATATTATAAAGAAACCGGTATTTACATTCCCCTTTGCTCGGACGGCGGTATCGTGCACGACTATCATATGACCCTGGCTTTGGCGATGGGTGCAGACTTCCTCATGCTGGGCAGATATTTCTCCCGTTTCGACGAAAGCCCCACCAACCGCGTTGTTATCAATGGCCAATACATGAAAGAATATTGGGGTGAAGGCTCCAATCGTGCCCGCAACTTCCAGCGCTATGATAACGGCGAAAATCAAAGCATGACCTTTGAGGAAGGTGTGGATTCTTATGTTCCCTATGCAGGCAGCCTGAAAGCAAATGTCGGCCTTTCTATCAAGAAGATTACTTCGACCATGTGCAATATCGGTGCAATTACCATTCCTGAATTGCAGCAAAATGCGCGCATTACGTTGGTTTCTGCTACCAGCATCGTAGAAGGCGGAGCACACGACGTACTGCTTAAAAACAGTTCACAAATTAAATAATCACGGGAAAACCGAAAAAACGGTGGAATTCATTCCACCGTTTTTTGGTTATGAGCGCTTCAGCATGCGAATCATACCCTTCCCTTGCCAGCAACTAAATCCACAGGCCTGATAAAAAGCGTCTGCCCCCGGGCTGCTAAGCAATTCTAAACTGACCGGGTATTCTGCGGCAATATTCTCTTCAATCCATGCGCAAACACTTTGCAACAGTGCTTTCCCGCATCCTTTTCCCTGCCATTTTGGAAGTATCGCCATATCCTTTAAATAAAATGACATTCCTCTATCGCCCAATAATCTTACCATGCCAACTGCTTGTTCTCCTTGATAACATACAAAATTGCATAAACTGTGTTTTAAAGCAACCGCAACCTGTGCTTCGTTAGGAGCCTCCCAACCGACCGCTTGATACAACATAATAAAATCTTGCGGTGTCAGTACATTTTTTCTAACATCCATATCACAATTACCTCCGCATCAATCCTTGATTTGTCAAGTCATACACCGTATCGCAAACTTCTTCAATATATTTTCGATCATGCGAAACGCTGATAATGGTGCCGCCATAGTTTCTCAACACTTCTCGAATTACCGGATTGGAAAGCGGTGAAAAATTCCGAGTCGGCTCATCCAGAATTAATACGTTACACTCCTGCAATATCATTTTCAAAAACAAAAGTTTGGCACGTTGCCCACCCGAAAGTTCTCCTATGCGATGTTCCATCTCAAAAGGCGTATATTTCATACTACCAAGAAACGTCCGAGCCTGCGTTATTTCTTCCTTTCTTCCACTTTCCGCCAAATATTCTACCGGTGTCAGTTGTGAATCCAGGCACTCGTTATAATCCTGCGGCATATATGCGACTTTTATATCCTTTCTCGACAATAGCCGCTCCACAATTGTTCGCAACAGGGTGGTCTTTCCCACACCATTTCTTCCCACAATACATATTTTCTCCGGCCCGACCACTTTAAGAGAAGCTCTGGGGGCCAAAATCCGTCCTTGCACCGCCAATGGTTCCCACTCCGCTTCTAAAATTACTTTTCCTGCGGGCATGACTGTTGTTTCTGGAAATTTTGCCAAAATTACTTCTTCCACATCCGGCAATTGTGTCATTTCCTCACTTTGCCGCTCAAATCGCCTTCCCATAGATTTTACGGACTGCATCTTCTTTTTCAGTAAGCGACCTCCATGCGGATCTCCCCGGGATATGACATTCTGCTGATGTTCCACTTTCGATTGTATTTGTCTGAACTTTTTCATCTGCTTTTCCCACTCTGCCTTTTCCTTACGGGCCATTTGTGTTTGATGGGAAAGCTGTGCGAGACGCTGTTCAACATATTGGCGATAAGGCATGCGCGCAATTGTATGCCGTGGCAGAGTTTTTCGCCGCACCTGCTCAATATGAATGATGATATTAGCGGTGCGTTCAATCAACGTTTCATCATGAGAGACATACAGAATAGGCAGTCCACAATCATTCATAAAGCGTTCCATCCACTCCAGCGTCTGAATATCAATATCGTTGGAAGGTTCATCCAGCAGCAGAATGTCCGGCTCTCCCATCAAAATCCTCGCCATTTGCAGCTTCACTTTTTCCCCTCCGGAAAGTGAAGCAACCTGCTGATCGGAATAGAAAAACTCCAAATCCAATCCTAAACTAACAGCAATTCGATAAAGCTCTTTCGGTGTACTTTCTATAAATCCTTGAGCCTCACAGTAAAAATCATATATTGTCAATGCTTTTTCCAGCTGAGAAAGTTCCTGTGCTAAATAACCCAGGCGAAGTCCTTGCTTGCCAATTGCGCCACTATATTTCACATATTCTTTTACCAACTCTTGATTATAGATCAATTTTAACAGTGTTGACTTCCCGTTTCCCTCTTCTCCAATTAATACCGCTCGATCACCGGCACCCAAAGTAAAAGAAAAATTCTGCAGCAGCACTTTTCCATCCCTTTTATGTAATATTGTCAAATCTTTGATCTGCAGCATATGTATTACCTCATTTATTCCAATAAAAACCCCGGTTTCTGTTTTTACAAAACCGGGTTCTTTACCATGCTGCTTTTCTGTATAATTTTGCATACAAAAAGAACAATCAAAGCCCTGATTTTAGTTAACAGAAACAAGGGTTAGCCTCAGCCACCCAATATTTACTGTCCATACGAAAATTTCATCAGTACTTCATTGTTCCTCCACAGATATTTGTTCTTTATTAATATTATAACTTCAGCGCTGTATTTTAGCAATACAAATATTCTTTTTATTCGGTGCAGCTTGTTCCCATATGTTCTGTTGCTATTAAATGCAAAAGGCAAAATCGGTCTTTTTGCAGACAGGGCAGTATCCGATTTTTTGCCTTTTTCTTATTATGTTCGGCAAAACCAGGCATATAAAATAATGGAAGGCTTCCCTGCCTTCCATTACATACCACATACTTTATATTAATAATTAATAATCTTGATTTTATTAATCAACGGAAGCTCCATTGCTTTTCCCTGAAAAGCATTTACCAAACCGATAATCGCAACCACTGCCAATGCCAAACCAAATAAAGTATAAAGAAGGTTGGTAATCAAGGCCAATCTCCACCAGGTCAAAGTCAAGACTGCGCTAACAATTCCCAAGGAAATTGCCCCGACCACGCCGGCCAACAGCAAAATCAACGCCTGATTTGCATGAAATTTCCCAAAGCGGGATTCCGGCGCTGCTACCAAGGGTAAGAAAAACAAAATTCCAAAATAGGAAAGGCCCGCTAGAACCTTGTTTTTTTCAATATCCTCTGCAGAAAACTGATTGGTGATATCATTCATTGCACTTTTCCTCCACTTATTTCCAATTACATACGGTGTACTCGTATATTTGTTTCTATTTTATCAGATATAGTTTCCTGCTGCAATCTTCTTCCACAAAAAGTCTTACAAAACATTTTTACTAAAACCTTATATATTGTTATTGAGAAAAACATACTTTTATCGGGCAAAGCCGGCGCAAGAAACAAACTTCTTACAAAAGAAAAAGAACCTCCCCAAAGGGGAGGCTCTTCCATTGTTTTGTTAAATGATTACATACCCATGGTAGCCATGTAAGCTTTAACTTCATCAGTTTCAATATTGTTCTTGGTAACAGCCTGGAAGGGAACGGTAGCGTTCTCGGGCAGTTCTTTGCCAGCCAGGAAATCGCACAGCATGTAGGTGGAATCATAGCCCATCAGATAGGGGTTCTGACCCATGGAACCAAACATAACGCCGGCTTCGATGTTAGCTTTCTCGGTTTCGGAGAAGTCCCAACCAATTACGCCAACGCTGCCGTCAGCTTTACCGAGCTCGCTCAGGCCAGCGATGATGTAGTTGTTGTAGGAGTTGCAGGTGCCGAGGAAGCACAGAGTCTTATCGGGGTTAGCGTTTACGGTATCCTGAACATACTGAATAGCGATAGCTTCAGTTACCTGGGCTACCCAATAGGGATCATCGCCGGTGTAGCTGGTGAAGTTCGGGTAGTTAGCCTTGCAGTACTCGATGCAGCCATAGGATCTGTCAGCCCAGTTCTTGTTCTCGGGAGAGAGACCCAAGGGGATGTAGGTAACTTCTTCATCACCGTACAGTTCATACATAACCTGAGCCTGACCTTCACCCATTGCATATGAATCGGAAGTATAAGTAGCAACAATAGCGGGGGAATCGGTGTTCAAAGAACGGTCGATAACGATGATCGGGATGCTGTCATCCGTGAACTTATCGGTTACATAGGTACCGATGGAGTCAGCATTGGAGGGGCAAATAACGATGCCGTCAACACCTTTCAGGATAGCTGCGTCGATCAGGTCCATCTGCAGGGTGTAGTCGTTGCCGGTAGCGGGAGCTACGCAGTAACCTTCAACACCAGAGGCCTTCAGCTCTTCCAGAGCGGCCATGCAGCCGTTGTAAACAACGGACCAGAAGTCACCAGTAATTTCGGAGTACAGGCAAGCCAGGCTGTAAGCGTCATATTCGCCACCAGCGGTGGAAGACTTACCGGGCTCAGAAACTACGGAGCTTGCGGGTTCAGAAGACTTTTCTTCTTCTTTTTTGCAGGCTACGAACATCATCATGACCATAGCCAGTGCAAGAACGAGTGCTAAAACCTTTTTCATTCTTCTTGTTTCTCCTTACATATTTTTGACAATTGCTTGTCTTTGAAACCTTATCTATAATACAACAATTTTTGAAAAAAATCAACTCATTTTAATAGATTTTCCCCATTTTTCTGAGTTTTTCCATAAAAATTACTAATATATTTAACTTTCGTAATATATATATTACTTTTTTGTAATATATATATTTCATTTTTTACATTTGCGCCATACTTTGTTTTCCTTCTTATTTATATTTATGTTCGGACCCATCAACTCTTTTTTGCCGGGACATAAATATCCCTTTATTTCATGGCTACATCTTACTGATATTCATGCTGATAATTCTTTGTATCCATTTCATTCTCCATTGCCGCATCCTTTTTCCAAATGACAACGTCTATATTTTTCCCTCTTCCCTTTCCTACACTGGCAACATCTGATAGCTTCCATTAATCTAAAATAAAAAGTGCGCTGCTTTGACAGCGCAAAAATCATGCCGACTCATCTATCAGATGGGTTGCCAGCATTTCAATAAAATGGGAAACTGCCGGCGGCGCTTCCAGAGGAGAGCCTGCCGGCTGTGAGAGAAGCGGCCGATTTACTTTCCATGCACGAAAATCACCGTGCGGATATTGCACTCAACATTTGCCAGCGGACAGCAACAGAGAATGGATACCGAGCGGTATAGCTCTTTGGTGACCAAACGCAGGCGGTCCTCATCTTCTACCG
>JABLTO010029493.1_pt1 | contig 17121 bp, 10 predicted proteins | sample 7160091 | NCBI WGS metagenome assembly JABLTO01 (sample SAMN14651225, study PRJNA627086) | human gut metagenome | isolation source: feces | host: Homo sapiens
AAATACTGATCTGCGTCTTCAGATACACTGTATTCCCGCCGCTGTCCATAACCCTGAACTCGATCGGATACTCACCCGCAGCCTGCGTATTGACCGTCTTCTCCAGAGAATACTTGATATTCGATGTAAGGTCTCCGTCCAACACACTGTCCGCAGTTACCTTCGATGATACATCTACAGCCTCTCCCGCCGCATAACACAATGAACCTGTCATATGAAATACCGGCGGCTCATAATCCTCATACACAAGCGTTCTCTCGGCTCTTCCGACATTCATACTCTTATCTACCGCCGCATAAGTAACCGTCCTCTTTCCCTTATCCGTGAATTCAGACATATTCTCAACCACCAGCGTATCCGACACATCACCGGAACGATTGTCTTTCGCCGTAACACCTTTTAACAGATCTTTCTCTTTTGCATTGACCGGCACCTTAAGTTCCGAACTGTCGCAGGATACTACCGGCGGCTTTTTATCCTGTATCATCTTCGTATATCCCTGAAATGCCACAAATGCACCGATCGATACAAGCAACAGGATTACACTGAACACCTTTAACTTCTTCATCCGTATATTCCTCTCTGTAAAATCTCTTCTATCTGTCTTTCTAGTTTTCTGTCTTTCTGTCCATCTTCTTACTGCTTTCCCCGTCTGATCCATGTACCTTAAGTACCGCAATCTCCGGCCGGTTATTCCATCTCGGGAGCATCTGTTTCTCACTGCTTAATCCACTCGTCACGAACAGCCGGATCCTTCCTGTCCGGTACAGTCCATGCACATATGGCGGGAACCATCCCTGATCGCCACCATATAGTCCTCCCTTGAATGGAATGACTACCTGTCCTCCATGATCATGTCCGCTGATCACAAGATCAATCTTCCAGTAATCGGATGCATCACCGAATACAAAACTATCCGGTCTGTGGCACAACATAATCTTGTACCGGTCTGTATTCTGAAACTCTTCCAGAAAATCCCGTACATCACCTGTCAGATTCTCTGCACTGTTATCTCCATCCAGAGCAAATGCATATTCATACATCCTACCGATGCGCACCTTACATCCACCGATCTCCACGTCCCGGTAACCCTCTTCCAGCACACATGCGCCGGCATCTGTAAGATCCTTCACCAATTCGGAATTCTCCGGGTGCTTTTGCATCTTCTTCCCTTCTGCAGTGCCGATATAATCCAGTTCATGATTCCCAAGCGCATAATACACCGGCGCAATCTCTGCCAGACCTTTTACCAGTCTGACCGGCACCTCGTCACTCTTCGAATCCTCATTCAGCATATCGCCATCCAGAATGATCATCTCCGGATTCTGTTCTTTTACACACCGGATCAGCTTCTCATTGTCTTTCCCGAATTCATGATCATGAAGATCCGAAATCACCACCATCTTGAATCCTGCATCTGTAACCGTATCCGCATACCGCAGATTCCGTACCTGCACCGGATACCGATTCACTTTCATCCAATGGTAAGAAACAAGAATCTCTCCGACAAACCATAACAGGGTCAAAAGAATGATCAGAAGTAATATAACGGTTTTATTCTTTGTTGATCCGGATTCTCCTGTCTCTTTCATCACGAGCCTCCTTTACAGAATAACACCTTATACTATACCAAATCCACCGGTAAGGTACAAGGACATTCCCTTACGGTGTAACCAAAGCGCTTTATGCTGCCAGTTCGCGACAGATTAGCTCTATATCATATTCCGGCGCATATTTCTCTGCTACTTCATATATCTTTCGGATCTTTTCTGCCGGTTCTTCAAAGAGTTCTGCGGTTATTTCATATGAAACGTCTTTTCGCATTTTCTTGAGCACCATTCTGACTAGATTTTGTAGTTCTCCATAGTTTATTCCTGTCCGGAGTCCTTCCTCTCGACCTGTCTGGAGCCCTTTCTCCCACACATACTCACTCAGATTACACATCTTCTCCACCTCTTCATACGTCATCATCCTTTTTTCTTATGCTACCAGTTCTCGGCAAATTGACTCAATATCATATTCCGGCGCATATTTCTCTGCTACTTCATATATCTTTCGAATCTTTTCTACCGGTTCTTCAAAGAGTTCTGCGGTTATTTCATATGAGACATCTTTTCGCATTTTCTTGAGCACCATTCTAACTAGATTTTGTAATTCTCCATAGTTTATTCCTGTCCGGAGTCCTTCCTCTCGGCCCGTCTGGAATCCTTCCTCTCGGCCCGTCCGAAGCCCTTTCTCCCACACATACTCACTCAGATTACACATCTTTTCCACCTCTTCTTTCTCCTCATACGTCATCGTTATTCCATATTCATTTTCTAATATCTTCTCTTTTTCTTTCAATTCTCTCTCTGTTGAAAACAGTACTTCCAACAATCTCAAGATCTCTGATTCTTCTGTACCTTCTTGATGGTTTCCTTCTTTTTCTTCTTTCCCGCTGTCAAGACAGATCATCACTGCTGTCAGCAAATCATAATCTGCTTCTTTTTCTTTTACTTTTCCCACTACGCTCTTCTCTTTTACGGAGTATATATTGATACTGTTCTTCCGTTTCTCCGGCGGGTTAAAGCAGATCCAAATGCTGTATACTTTCTGGATCTTCTCATAATGGCTGTTGGTAAATATCGTGCCGTATTGGGATGAGATCATTCTACAGCCATAATATATCCCTCTCTTGATCAGGGGATATCCCGGATAAAAATCTTTTTGCGCTTCTATATTGATGATCAGTTCTATTCTTTCCTGGCCTTGTGGCAATATTGCCCGGAACATGATGTCGTAGCGAACGGTTCCTTCATTCACTGCCTTATCTTCGGTGTTCTCTCCTCTGATCTTTCCCGGATCAGACGCTGGCGCCTCATCCCGGTGCACTTCCCTTTGAGATATCTCCGGTGTTCCTTCTATGTAGTGATCTGCAATGTCACAGATGCTGCAGTCTTTATATTCTTTCATGCAGCTTTTCATTATCCAGGCCAGTATAATTTTGTTCGCAAGGATATTCTTGCAGGATTCATCATAGATTTCCTTCGCTCTGGACACTTCCAGGTCTTTGTACAAGATACTTTTTCTCTTCATCCATTCTCCTTCCCGTTATCTTACGTGAAGACTTGAATGGATTTCGCAACATCTATATATACTATACACGATATATATCTTTTCTACAAGATTCCTTCCGCAAAATACGTTTTCTCATTCTTATAAATTGTCTGGTAACCTTGAGGGATCTTCCTCTGATAAATGTGATGGTCTTTTGAGACCGTTGAATTATTCTAAATGGACAGAACGTCCATTAGTGAAGTTATATTAACATGTAAATCTTCTTGTTTCAAGTCTTTTATTATTTTGAACTACGCTCATCCGAATAATGTTCTTATTCATTGGCGGCTTCAGGCGCATCGTAACATAATAATACCGCCATCCGGATAGCATTACTGCCCCGGATGGCGGTATCTGTTCAAAGGCAAATAGTATCTGCCCTTTTTATTTGATTATTTTTACTTTAAAATACGTTAACTGTCAGAGTACCTGTAGTTCCGTATTTCACCTTGGTTCCCCAAAGCTTGATTGTCCAGTATCCACTCGGAACTGCTTTCTTGATCTCAGAAGCACTGAATGAATACTTGCTTCCGGCTGAAGTCTGAACACCTGTCAGTGTTGCAGTTCCAACTGTCTTACCGAATAACTTCTTGTAAGTTACTTTCAGTGTTGCAACCTTACCGATCTGTACATTCACATCTGCGCTCTCACCATACTTCACTGTCTGGTCTGCAATCTTGGAAGCATCCACAACTGCATATCCTTCCGGAAGTGCTGATGTCACAGCTGACTTGATCTGATCAGCTGTAAATGTTGCATCTGTGCCCTGCTCACCGTTAGCTGTAAGGGATGTAGATGCGATTGTCTTGCCTGTGTAGTCTACCAGGTTGAGGTTGGCGGTAGCGTCGGCTGTATCTGGAATTACTTTTTCTGATATACATTCCAATGCATACGCTATCGTATCTGCATTTGTATCAATTGCGTCTGCCAAAGTTTGGTTCTCTTCCTGCGTTCCAGCCACAAACTGTGTTGCTCTAATTTTAGTTAATGCAATTACGTTATCACCTGTATTTTGAATAACCAACTTGCCATTATTTAATTGCTGCTTTACATCATAGTACATATCTGCAGTAGAAGCAACCACTGTATTAGATTCTGCATTTCCATTAATCTTGTATGAAATAGCTCCTCCGTTCAAACTTCTCATACCAATAGCTACTTTCTCTGCCTGTCCATTTACCGACAATGCAATAGCCTGATTTGGTTTCAGATATAATTCAAACTTAGGTCCGTTATTGACCATATCTGCTGTAACTTTTGTTGTTGTTCCAGAAGGATCCAAAATCACAGCACCCGTTCCATTATTTGTTGCATCATATACTGCTTTAATAATTGTATTTCCATATTTATAATTATCCTGGATTTCATCCATATTAATGTCAGCTTGTGCAATAGTAATATCACGGAAATCTACAGCCTGAACATTATTTTCTTTATCCTGTGCATATATAGAATCATAACTTGCTCCCTGCGTATTATATACTCGGAATCCGTCAAGATCTACTGTTCCTTTCGCAGCCTTCATAACAACTTTATATGTTCCCGCAGTCAAACCACTGTATCTGAATACCGGAGTATTATAAAAATCTAAACTTTCACTATTTTCCAGCCACTCTTGATGTGTATCCACATAGCCCAGTTTTAATAACTTCCCAGTCTCATCATACAACCACATACTCATAGAGCCTGATGTACTTGTTGTTTTAGCATAAATATCGCATCCTGTTCCATTAAAGGTAAATGTTGTTGTACCATTATCTGTAACAGGTGCTGTAGTATTGGTTATCTTGGCATTATCTTCCGAATTAATATCGTCATAAGCCGAATCATATCCATATACTTCACCGGCTCCGACTGCACTGGTTGTCTGATTCTTTGTATCGCCTTTAGACGCTCCGGCTATCGCAAATCCTTCTTCATAGTACACTGTATTAGCCGGGTAAACTTTAAAACTATATGTTCCACCGTTATTATTCGTAAGTGTAACGGTATCGACTCCTTTTAAGACTGTATTTGGTGTATAAGTAAGCGTTAATCCTTCTACATTATTACCCGTTACGACAACATCTCCGTATTCTGCGGTTGCATTTGCTATCGTAACTATTTTATCATTTCTTCCCCACTTTCTAGTCTGAATTGTTACAGGCAAGCCATAATCAATAACAATATCTTTGATACCTTCAAATGCAGTTGCTGTAACCTTTGCTTCTGCATTTGCAGATTTACTAAATGTTCCTGATGAATATTTTGCTTTATAATTATATGATAAATCTACAGTATTAACAATATTAGTGTCCAAGTCTGTCTCTTTTACTGTATAGTCCACATAAAAAACCTGTGATGTACTTGTGGTATCACCAGGAATTGTGATATCTTTTGTTTCCAAACCTGTATCCTCAAATACCGCTCCCTGTAAATTATCTACTAACTTTGCATCTGTATAAGTAATTGTATTGTCTTTTTCACATGCATATTTATTCACTGTAATCTTGAATACGACCTTGTCACCCTCTTTAGCAACAATGCCTTCTTTATACGGAATTGTCGTTCCATCTGTTGCTACCAGATGATCTACTTCTTTTTTTACTGTAGGAAGCTTTTCAGAACGGAACGTTAAATCAGACTCTACTATACCTGTTTCTCCACTCTTTCTTGTAAAGCCCATAGCTCCATCACAATTAGCATCCAACGCGCTTTGTACTAATTGATATACCGCTTTTCCATATGCAGTCGCTTGATTATATCCTGCAACGCCTGGTGTCTTTATAAAATCAGTTTCCGACGGTTCCGTACCTTTCAATGCCTTATAATGTCCAGCAGAATTCGTTGCTGACATCTGTGTTAATGCATATCCGTCATTAGGTAATGCGAAGAAGTCTACCGCTGTACCTGCACTTTGATCAAAGCTAAGATAAACAACCTCTCCCTGTTGAATTTCAGTTAAATCAGATGCCGTAACGTTCTTATTACTGCTTCCATTCAACACTCCATAATATGTTGTTGTATCTGTAATCTCACTGATATAAAAATTATATTTCTTAACTGTCGATGTAGTAGCATATTTTTTCACCACAACTGGTAACGCATATGTATTCCCATCTACTGATGCAAAAAGTGTTGTTTCTCCTTCTTGCTTAGCTGTAACTTTTCCATTTTTATCAACAGTAGCAATATTGGTATCTTCAATCCACCATGTTACATTACCTGTGATATTCAGCCCCAATTCATATGATAAATCCGGAGAAATAGTCAATTTTGTTATCTTTTTGCTGGTTTGCTTTTTGATAAATGCTGTATTATCAAATGTTACATTACCTGGTTTTTCATTTACAGTAATATTGTATTGTGTATTTCCAATTACAACAGACGTTGTTCCTGCTGTTTTACCTGTAAAGGTAACCGTTGTTTGTTTACCTGCTTCCGGTATGACTTGATTATATAGATAAATATTAGTGCTGTTTCCAGAGCTGCTTATTGTGCTGTTATTAATTGCCATATACACTGTGGTAGTTACAGTTTTCCGACCACTAAAAGTCCAATAACTGTCAGTTACCTCTCGTGATAAGATAACGCTGCCATCCGCATTTGTTTCTACTTTAACAGGCTTCTTATCATTACTTTGTATATTATAACTCCAGCCATCCAGCCAATTATAACTAGCATCTGGATATACATACGTTCCACTCGCATTTTTCACATAATACTGGCCATTACCGGCATCTTCAAATGTAAGCTTTGCTGCCGGCGAGCTATCTCCCGCCTGTGCTGATGCATAGAACGTAGCTGCTGATAAGTTTGCAGCTTCATAATAAGGTGTAGAATCAACATCTGTTACTTCCGTTTTTACATCTACATTATTATTAGAATAATTTCCGGTATATTCTCCGCTCTGTTTGTATCCTTCGGATGTCTGTCCAACAATAAGTGAGACATTTACAGTTTTTTCTATTTCTTCTGCTACATCTGGTTTGTAACCTGCAATCGTTACTTCTGAAAAATGTGGGCATGTTCCGACAAATTTTTCATCTTTAAGAGTTACATCAAATTTCTGCGCCTCTCCGGAAGTACTTCCACCCACATAGCCTGTGAATCTTTCACATCCAGCAAATACGTCTGCATCATAAGGAATTGCAATTTCTGCAGAATTTGTATATTTTTCTCCATTCAAAGACAATTCCATATCATATGTCACTGAGCAATTATAACCATCAACCTCTGTAGGTGTAGTCTTCTTTTCACACTTTGAAAACGCAAGCTTGTCATTGGCATTATTAGTTACGATAGTCGCCGTAACTGAATCAGTTGCTCCTGACGTTGCAACATGTTTAATTTCTTCTTTTCCATTCTCAATAGTTGCATCTTTGGCAATATCTTCAATGGAATATTTGACAAACTGTTCTGAAGCTGTTCCGTCTTCATATAACAGTGCAACCGTTCCATCCTTTAATTCAGACAAGCAAGAATACTGATACGTGCCTGTATTTACAGCGTACTCATATTTCCATGTAATACTTCCATTACCTTGTACTAAACCAACAAAAATTTTACCATTATTTCTGTCGTTTGTTCCTGCTGATAAAAGAATTGCTGTTTTCCCGTCAATTTTCTTTGAATATGTAATTGCATTCATCTGACAAGATGTCGTATAACTGATACCTTTCACGGTCTGTTTAGTACCCCAAGTCGCACCATTATCTGTCGATACATAATAACATTTAGCGCCGCGTGTAAACATATAAAGTTTGCCATCAGCCTCTGTTATTGTCGCCTCTGATGTCCCTCTATCCATATTAGCACTACGTTTCCAAGTTTTACCTTGATCATCAGAATAAATTACACTTGTATATTGTGTTCCCTTTGTATACTCATACACAGGGTAGATAATTCTTCCACTTGAAGTGACAATACCTTTTCCCGGTCCAACGAGACAAGTTTGCTCACTTGCATATTTTACATTAATAAGTGTTGGTGCTGACCAGTTTGCCCCTCCGTCTGTACTTGATGTTAAATATAAATAATTAGTCGGATATACCTGATATGGAGAATCTGAACAAAACAGATTTGTAGCGATACCCTTGCCTGTTATATTAAATTTATCATCAATTGTATAACCACTGACCTCTTGGTTATTTGTATCATATATTTTTCCATCTTTTAAATAATAATTATAGCTTTTATCTCTATTATTATCAGAAGATACATCATTAGTTAATTTTAGATTTCCATCATCTGTAAATCCGATTTGTCCCACTTCCGGAGTATGCGCAGCACTATTTAATGCATAACCTGCCGGGAAAAGATCTACCAACATATATACCGTTTGTCCGTCTGTTGCCAGTGCCGGATCTATAAATGTTGTTGACTCTCGATTGTATGTGTTACCATTATCTCCAAGATAATTTGCAAATGTGTAATTCCAGTTTGTTCCCTGATTTGTTGAATAAGATACAATTGTATCCAATCCTCCGCCATCACCGGAATTATTCCAACGTGCATCTGTCGCAGCAACAATCGTGCCATTTGACAATGTAACCATTGCCGGAATTCTAAACTTTTGACTTCCAGCCGTTCCTGCTGGGAATGGTTGACCTTGTGTTGTTCCATTTGCTGGTTTTGTACCAGTAATCACTGAAGCAGTTGCAATTTCATCATTTGAATCTTCTTCCACTTCATTGATTTCTGATTCATTATTAATTGTTTCATTTGTCTGTTCATTATCTGGATTCTCTGGTTTCTCTGCAAATGCTGTTACAGATGAGCTAGTAAAAATCATTGCTCCTACAAGAATCGATGCTAACAGACTTTTCATTTTGTTCTTCAATCCTATCCCTCCTGTCTTATTTTTTGATTTTTCCACATTCTTTCTTTAATGCTTTTACATAATCGCATAAATACTGTGGCCTTTTTTTTAAGTCCAAATTTTCTCCATATATCATTCCTGCACACACATTACATATACTTTGATTTGGACACTCCTTACATTCCTTTGCAAGTCTAATCTTTGCAGTCTCAGCCGTTAACCTCTCCCAAGCCTGTGCGAAAGAGTTATGTTCTAAAGAAATCGCCGGTATCGGCAACATTCCACATGGAGTGATTTTTCCTTCCCAAGTTGTCCAGAAAATTCCTCGTCCTGCTCGACATCGAACCTCATTGCCTTCTCTTTCCATACATTCATTGATTTGTGGGATATCTCCTACATTTTCTATTACATTTTTTGCATACTCTTGAAGATATTCTTTCCCACGCTGATAGAGTATGGTTTTGCAATTATACTCTGCCATTTCTTGTGGCGTAAATCTATGATTCTTTCCCTTTTCTTCCATATTCACACGAACAGGCGGAAACATGTACGTAGCAACCGCTATAATTAGCTTCTGTTCTTCCGCGTATCGAATCATTTTCGGAAGATCTTCTACATTAGTCGGAGTCAGACTGCAATTTAGCTTTACTGATATTCCCGCTTCTTTTAATAACTGAATACTTCTTATCGTTCTTGAATATCCTTTTTTTATTCCACATAGTCTTTCATAAGTCTCATCAGATGCTCCATAAAGTGTAATATTAATTCTCGCCGGTGGGTATTTTTTTAATTTTTCAATTATTTTTTCATCGATCAATGACCCATTACTATTGATTGATATAACAAAACCCATTTTAACAAGTTCTTCATATAACATCCAAAAATCTGGATATAAAAATGGCTCTCCACCTGTTAGCAACAAATACAACATTCCCTGCTCTTTGGCTTGTCTCGCAAGTTCCAGCCAAAAATCCGGAGTCTTAATACTCTTTCCCATTTTTTTTAAATCATCTGCTTGTTGATGCACATAGCACATCTTACAATTGAAGTTACACAATGGTGATAACTCGAACGTCCCACATATAGGTGTATGATTCTTTGTTGCTTTATGAAATAAATATTCTGTTATCTGCGGCTCTATATATTTCTCCTGCATATCAATTCTCCAATTTCTCCAAGCATTCCTTCAAGCATTCTACAGCTCCTTTTTCAACTTTGCAGTTTAAATAAAAAACTGGTATCTCTATAGAAATATCACGAATCATTTCCGTTATTTTTTCCATATATTCTGAATTCCAAGTGTTCATAATCATTCCGGCATAAATTACGGAAAAAGCCTTGCCACCAGTCAACCGCTTACATTCATTTTGGGAAACTGATTTTCCTAAAGCTACAATTGCCTTTATTCTGACATTGTCATTTTTCCAAATCTTTGATGAACCTGCATACGGCGATCCAAATCCCATCCAAGTTCTATTTATTTTTTTCAGAATTGTTTTATCTCCATTTAGAATCTCTGCTTTTTCATATTTTTGCCATAATTCTGCCTGCGTTGACTTTCCAGCTCCAGATACGCCAGTAAACAAAATTCCCGCTTTTTTAAATCTTATAAATGAAGCATGTAATATAACTGCATCCTGATCCAGTAAAATCCTTTCCAAAGCAATGTGAGAAAAATATTCATTCATAGTCTTAAAATAGCGACTATAATCTTCACGATAAAAACAAAGCCATGTTCGTTCATTCTCTTTTTTTAGCAAAGCATACGGTTCTCCTCCTGCCAATCCATGAAATGTTCGAATGTACTCTCCTTCATTTAAATATTCCGAATATGGAACATCTTTTTCCATCACATAATCTTTTCCTTCACAAGATGGCAGGTTCTCACATGATAAAAAACAAATTTTACACTTTATCTGTTCTTTTCCATTTCTTCTAAAAATTTGAAATGATTGTTCTTCGACTATATGGTTCTCACTCTGAATTGACAGACTGCAATTTCCAAAAAAATACTTATATTCTATCATGATGAAAATACATAGGTATTGTTTGCCCCATTAGTCTTGCAAAACATATCTGAACCATCAGTCTGACAACTAGAACTACCATTCGGATCTGCTACATAAAACAATGTTGCAATTCCTATATCTGGAACGTCTGCACTACATCCCTCTTGTATCACGGATGTTTTATTTTTTATTGGATGATCACACGAAGCTATATGCTGACTAAGTTCAAAACTTTCTATTAACACCTCTGGTTTTTTATAAATCTTTTTCACCGTTTTTCCTCCTTTCCTTAAGTATCTATAAAGTAACACCTCCCGCCATCAATAACTGATGCCGGCAACTGCTGCTTCCCCTATGTAACATTCTTCGGCCGTCACGGTGGTGCTTTCGCCCGCCGCCAGTGATTCTACCGTCTTCTGGTAGCTTTTGCCTCCGAAATATTCGTCATCCATTACGTCGTGATAGAACACAGTCATGTTCTGGATGGCTTCCTGCGATATATTAGTAAGACCAATATTCGTATCTTCTACGGTGATCGTCAGTGCATCTTCGTGCAGGGATACATCGTTGGAATATTGTGTCTTTGCGTCGATTTTCTTTACAGCCGGCTTGTCCGGCAGTTCCTGGTTCTTGACCTCGAATGCGGTGACAGTCTTGCCTGCCGGAAGTGCTTCTACCTGATAAGTAAGTTTCGTTCCGTCTCCGACTGTGACTGTGATCTTCGCGGATGCGAGGTAGGTGTCTGAGCAGTTCGTCATCTGAATTGCTGCTATGTTGTCGCCTTCCTCTGCGTTGTTGTCCGGATTCGGGCCGGCATAGCTGAATATAGATTTCATTTCCAGTTTGCCGTCGTCGAACTGATACGGAAGCTCCAGGCCTTTTTCAGCTTTCGCTTCTGCCTTCTTTGCTGCTTCCTGTTTTGCCAGGCTTCTTTTGTGTCCTGCCAGAACTACCAGCAGGATTATCAGTAATACCAGTATAATTCCAAGAATTATGGTAATGATTTTCTTTGATTTTTTATTTCCAATGCTCATTTGTGTCCTTCTTTCGTCCGGAAATGTAATGTATTTTCCGAATATTTTTCAAAATCTTTTTTATTATACCTCTTGTATGCATTTGTGCACCATACCAAAGTATTGTTTTTATGTCATTTTTTCTGTTTTTTGTTTTATTCTGTCTCTTCTTTCCACTTCATGACAGCCTGTACCCTGTTTTTTACATTCATTTTTTTGTAAATATTATAGATGTGGCCTTTTACTGTCGGAAGCTTTAATTTCATTTCCTGGCAGATCTGAGCATTGGTAAGCCCCTGGACAAGATACTGCAGGATAACTGTCTCTGTCATTGTGAGACGCTCTTCTCTCTGGTATTCTGCATTTTTCTGCATATGCCGGGCTTCTTTTCTGGTCTTACGGAGAATTGTCTCAAGATAATCTGCCTCTGGCATGTGTAATACATTTCCGTAATTGTACTTCTTCTTGCGGTGCCATCCTTCCGGGGAATTATGCTTCATCCAGTCAATGTAGGCTTCCAGCACTTTGCGGCCGGTCACGCCGTATTCTGTGTAGAACATGACATATCGGTTCTTTCCGTTGACCAGGAAGGATTCTATGACACTTTTGAGTGCCTGCCCATGCTGCTCCAGATTCCACTCTGCGACCGCCTTTTCGAACAGAACCTCTGCGTGGATTCGTAAGCTCCGGTGTGCATTCAGATATGGAAGCATTTTTTCCAGAAGTTGTCTGGACTTCTCGTACTGATTTAACAGAAGATATCCTTTGGATCTGCAGTAGAACCGGACAATATTCTCTTCTGTGACCTCTGCATTCGCCGGAACAGCTGCGCTTTTGAGCCATTTTGCAAGATTCTCCTGACTTCCGTGTGCGGTAATGTTAAGACTTGCCACTGCTTTTGCATATCCGCTCCTTGCGTGGTTTTCTGTGTGGATCAGCTTTGTCTCTAATCTTTCAATGCGCTCCTTACGTTCTTCATCATAAGCGAAACGTTGTATTCTTATCAGAAGCCATAAGGCACTCAGGCGAAATGCGGACGGAAGTTCTTCTGCCTTTATAAGTAACTGCATATCTTCATCCGCAACCGAACTTAAGCGGTCCGTCTCCAGATAATACTCTATCCTGGCAAGACGGTAGAATATCCATGCATCTTCATCAAGGCACTCCTTCCATCTCCGTGCGAACTGCCTTTCTCGCCGCTTTTCGCACGCGAACAGACCTGACAGATCTCGTATGTCACACAGGCAGCTGATCTTCGTCTCCTGCAGGATCAACAGCCTTCCGGCGCCAGGCTTCAGTTCTTCGACCCACTGTTCCGTCAAAATCTGTGGCCGCATAAAGCTCAGATTAAGCTGTACTTCCGGCATCAGACTGTCATATTGCAACTGTTCTGCTCTATGGTCATGGGTTTCATACCATTTCTCGATCTTCATCCATCTGCTCCGTCCAAGGGATGCCTCCTCGATATGGCAAAATATCGGTGCTACACTCCATCTGGTATCCGGTTCTCCCTCTGTATGCACCAAGAACCCTTTTCGCAGCATCCGTCCGAGGATTACTTCTGCATGCGCAGTCCCGAGGATCTCTTCGCACATCTCTTCATCTACCCACGGGAGGTACTGCGCAAGGTGCAGGATTTCCCTTTCTTCCCGCTGCAGCGTATCCAAAATTATTTCTTTTATATAGTGGTTCATTTCATGCCAGCAACTCTCCGGGTTCCATGCGCCATATTTTGATTCCAGACGTAATATCACATCTACAATACCGGCCCAGCCTCCGGTGTATTGCAATAACTGTTCCGGGGATGTCCGGCTTCCATATTGTTTGATCAGGCATTCGACCTCATCCTGATCAAACAGCATGCTGTTCTGCGTGACCAATCCCATCTCACGGTTCCAGAATGTGCCAAGCAGCGCATCCGGAATCTCGTTCCTCCCAATCAGGATGATCCGGTCTTGTCCTCCTAATCTTCGGATACTCCTTTTGATCATTCCGACTGTGTGCAGCGGCAGCTCTTCCGGTACATTCTCTAAGATCAACCACCTTGAGTTATCCACATATTCGGAAGACTTATCCACGTACTTATCCACATATCGTTCGTATTCTTCATCTTCATCCATCCAGAGCACTGTATAATCCACTTCGGGATGTTTTTCAAGAAACATCCGCATCATCGTTGTCTTTCCGCAACCTGCAGCACCCTCTATATAAACAGAAGGAAATCTTTCGATTTCCTTCTCTAAGCATTCTGTCTTATCTATGTAATTATAACTGCTCTCTAATTCCCTGTACTGATTATGCATCCTGCTCATTATCTCTGTCCTCATGATCTGCTTTCAGAATTCCTCCGGCAATCAGCTTATCCAGGAACTCCCGGATATCTTCTCTTGCGACCTGCTCTTCTACGTCGTACTCGTCCAGGATTCCTTGCACCAGTTTATCAAATGTAACTTCTTTCTGAAGCATATTCCAGATCGATACACCCACTTCATTCACCGTGATCAGACCGTTAAATTCCAACACTGTCTTTCCTGTCGGTATAATGATATAGTCCCCGGCAATCTCCCGGAGCACAAATTCTTTGTCAACCCTCATCTCTATCGTCCCTTAATCTCATATAATATCTAATTTTAATATCTAGCTTTTCGTATTTAGCTTTCGTATCATTTTCGCCACATAGATATTATATCTTAATTGTTTCTTGATTACAATACAAAAAGCCCCCGGTAAAACCAGGGGCCGCTTTACAATATTATTTTGCAATTTATTTTGTAATCTTGAATCCACGTGTGATCGGTGCTGCCTGATAATCTCCACCAAGTGTTACTACCGTCATCACATAACTTCCCGGCTCTGTCGGAGGAGTTGTTGTGCTGGAATAGATCTTCCATTTGCTTGTGAATCCTGAATACAGATAGTGTACGCTATCCTGTGCGATCGTTACATCTCCGTCTGATGAAAGCGTTGCTTTGAAATCAAAATTCTTTGCTTCTTCTGCAGTAATCTTTCCGTTTACGAATCTCTCATTCCAATTAAGCTTCACGCCCTTAGAACGCATCTTCACAAGAAGTGTTCCGATGCCTACACCTGTCTCGTAGTTCTTACTATCTGTAACTGCTGTTACTGTATAGAGACCTGCATGGTTCGGTGTACCGAATGATACTCTTACAGAATCTGCAACGGATGGCATCTTATTGATTATTGTAAGAATCTGTCCAAATGTACCTGTGTCAATATGAAGCTTCTCAAGAAGGTCTAACAGTTCCTGTGTATTGAGCAGTTGTCTCAGTTCTCCTACTGTCATTCCGTCGTTCATCATCTGTGTAAATGTCTTTCCATAGAGTTTCTCTACAATCGGATCTAACAACTTCAGAACCGCACTGTTCGTATATTTGTCCGGAAGATCCAGATAAAGTGACAGGTTCGCATTGCTTGTCAGTCCACCGTATACTGTGTATACATCGAATTTATCTGCTGGATTCATTGTTACAAAGTCTTCCGGCAGAGTTGCATCTGCATAAATGCTGGTTGATTTTACTTTTACTTTTACCTTAGCTTTATTAACCGTTACTGTGCTTTCTGTCTGTGCTGACGGGCGATACTGCGCATTTCCTTTATAAGTAATGCGGATCTTCTGCTCTCCTGCTCCCATCCGTGCATAGGTCAGAAATGTTACGGTACCACCTTCGATCGGTGCCCACTGTTTCACTCCGCCGTCGATATCACCGGCAAGTGTATTGCTTCCATAATATTCCATTGTGAAGTTATCCACAGTCAATGTGTCTTTTGCAGGAAGTGTACTGTTCTCCCAGTCAATCACGTTGTCAAAGATTGCCTGCTTCATTACAGCTGCATCCATGTTATAAGTAAACGATACGCCTTCTTTGCATACAATGGCACTTGCAAGACGGTTGTCTGTTACATTAACCTTTACCTCTGTTGTTGCACCTTTGTATTCTTTATTACCTGCCCAAGAGAACTGAATAGTCCATTCGCCAGGTCCGAATTTCGTAAATGTGCTTGTCCAGTCTGTTGTATTCAGTGGCTGCCAGTTCTTAAGCATATCTGTTCCTGCGTTGTATCTGATTGTTACATCGTCTGCTGTCAGATTCTCCGGAACTGTAGATGCTACAACTGCATTGTAGATTGCTTTGGCTGTGGCATCATAATCATATGTCTGATCCTCGTTAAATGCCATCGGAACTTCATAAGAAGCAGCTCCTTCTGCCGGTTCATTCAGATTGAATGCTGACTGTTCACGATCTATTACCGTGATATCTGTCTCTGCTGTTACGGCAGTATTCTCTTTGTCTCCCGCATATGTAACACGGATCTTCTGTGTTCCTTCCGGAATTCCAGGATAAGTAAGACCGTTAACCTTGCCGCCTTCGATCGGTGCCCATGCTTTTACAAGACTTCCTAATGCTCCTGTTGCATAGTACTCGATTGTCAGGTTATCAAGTGATAATCCTTCCGGGCTGCTTTTCTCAACGTCGATCACATCATTCATGATTGCTTCTTTAGCTGCCGCATAATCTACTGTAAGATCATCGTTATATACAAGCTTGATCGTCGGATTCTCTTTGAATGCGATCACTGACTGCTCTCTGCCGATACCGATATTAACCGTTGCTTCTGCACTTGCTCCGGAATATGCATCCGTTCCAGCATAAGAAATCTTAATCTTCTGGGTTCCATCTCCCATTGCCGGGTAGGTCAGAGGAATTAGTGTTCCACTCGTTCCACCTTCTAACGGCATCCATTCTTTTCCAAAACCTACTGCTGCTCCTGTTGTTGCAGTTGCATAATATTCAATCGTTACATCATTGACCGTCAGCTCCGGAGTTGTAGATTCTACAACTGTATTGAAGATATTCTGACGTACTGCGTCATAATTGATGCTTCCGTCCTCGTTGTATACAAGGTTTACATTTGTATTATCTTTTATTGATATAGCTGAAGTTAATTTCTGCGTCTTTGTCAGAGTTACTTCCGTTGTTGTGCCTTTCAGACGAACCTGATAGTTTCCATCAGTATTTGCTGCCAGAGATGGATGGGTATATTTTGTTTTTATATACTTTCCAGTTTCACTTGTAAATCCTTCAATACTTCCCCAAGATGCATTACCGGATGTTCCTATTACTGTCTTACCTTCACAATAATACTCCCACTCCAGACTACTCAGATCCACCTGATCCGCATT
>JABLTO010055507.1_pt1 | contig 17100 bp, 21 predicted proteins | sample 7160091 | NCBI WGS metagenome assembly JABLTO01 (sample SAMN14651225, study PRJNA627086) | human gut metagenome | isolation source: feces | host: Homo sapiens
AGCGCACCGCTGGCGGTGGGCAATCCCACCACTTGCGGATGGTTTTCGGATCAAGGCCAGTTTCCCGATGACAGTCGGCCTTGCGCCCCTCCGGCGGCGTGTACGTCGGAAAGAACTCTTCTCGGGCAGAATAGGGCGACTTTTGCGCAGCAATTGAGTCCTATTCTGCCTGCAACCTCAGAGAGAAAGGTGGTACACCTTTTTCTCTGACGCGGAGCGTAATGCTCCTCCTACCTATCTTTGGATTCTGTTATTTCTATGTATCAAAATCGGAAGGGTGCAGAAATCCGGCGGTTCTATCGACAAATCTCCGCAAATCCAGTATAATGAACCAGGATCGAAATCAAACAGAAAAATTTTTTGTTGTAAAGGAAGTGTCCCCATGCTAATCGACGTTCACACTCACATTTTCCCCAGCAAGATTGCGCCTAAGACCATCGAGGTTCTGGAGGCTGGCTTCCTGCGGGTTCAGCACAAGCCCTATTACGCTCACACCGCTGGCACGGTAGACGGCTTGCGTCAGTCCATGAAAGAGTTCGGCGTAGATAAATGCGTCGTCCTGCCCATCGCCACCACCGTCAAGCAGAGCGAGTCCATCAACCAGTTTGCCATATCCATCGACAGCAACGACGTCCGCTCCTTCGGCAGCGTCCACCCCATGCAGCCCGATTATGACCGGGTGCTGGAGGAACTGGCGGAACATGGGATTCGGGGTATCAAGCTCCACGCGGATTATCAGGACTTCTACATCGACTGCAAGGAGTCCATCGCCGTGCTGAAAAAAGCGGAAGCGCTGGGTCTGTATGTCACCCTCCACTCCGGTGTGGACTTCGGCCAGGAGGCACCCCAGCACTGCACCCCGGAACGGCTGCACCACGTGCTCCAGGAAGTGTCCGGCAAAAATATCATCTGCGCCCACATGGGCAGCTACGGCTACTGGGATGAGGCGGAGCGGTATCTGGTGGGCACCCCGGTGATGATGGACACTGCGTCCGTCTGTGAGGACATCACGCCGGAGCAGTACAAGCGCATCATCGAGAACCACGGCGCGGACAAGATCATGTTCGGCACCGACTCCCCCTGGTGGACGCCGGGCGAAGCGGTGGGGATGCTGGAATCCCTGGGTCTGCCGGAAGAGGACGTGGAAAAAATCAAGTGGAAGAACGCCCTCCGTTTGTTCTGGGGCGAATGATACGCCCTCTCGCCCGATAGGCAGAAGAAAACCTCCAATCGTGGATGCGATTCCTGCGATTGGAGGTTGCTTCATGTCGCAGCGTCCCAGGGCAGGGGACGAAACCGGTTATGCCCGGACTTTCTTCAGTTTTGCAAAGCGCGGCAGGCCGTTCTCCTTGACCATGCCGGTCTCACCCTGGATGAGAGGCAGGGCGTAGCGGATGAACTCGTCGGAGATGTTGTTGCCCCGCTCGTTGATCCACTCCACCGGGACCTTCTTTTCGTAGTTGGCTACGGAGCTGAGGTCCAGCAGCTTGGTGTCGCAGCGGTAGCCGCCGTCCTCGGTGCGCGTACACGCAAAGGCCACCATCTTGTCGGTGACGCCGGAGACTGCCGCTTCCACAGCGGTCTTGCCCGCCCGGTAGGACTCTTCGATATCCGTGCCGGAGGCCACGTGAGAACCGCAGCGCTGGAGCAGGGACAGCTCGATGCCGCGCACCTTTGCGCCGGTCTTTTCCTTGACCACATTGGCCAGAAGCGCAGCCAGACCGCCCAGCTGGGCGTGACCAAAGCCGTCGGTGGCAGAGGTCTTGGCTTCGGAGACGAAGGTGCCGTCGGGGTAGTGGATGCCTTCGGAGACGGCCACGATGCAGTTCTTGTTCTTGGCGTAGATGTCGCTGACGTCGGCCAGGAATTCTTCCATGTTGAAGTCCACTTCCGGCAGATAGATCAGGTCAGGCCCGCAGCCGGTGAGCTTCGCCAGAGCGGCAGCACCGGCCAGCCAGCCGGCGTGACGGCCCATGATCTCGATGATGGTGATCTGTCCCTTGTCGTACACGTGGGAGTCCAGGTATACTTCGGAGATAGAAGTGGCAATATATTTGGCAGCAGAGGGGAACCCGGGGCAGTGGTCGGTGCCGAACAGGTCGTTGTCGATGGTCTTGGGGATGCCCATGATCCGGCAGGGATAGCCCACCTTCTGCATATACTTGGAAATCTTGTTGCAGGTGTCCATGGAGTCGTTGCCGCCGTTGTAGAAGAAATAACGGACGTCATACTTCTTGAAAATCTCCAGGATGCGCTTGTAATCGGTGTCATCCACGTCCGGGTCGGCGATCTTGTACCGGCAGCTGCCCAGGGCAGAGGACGGGGTGTACTTGAGAAGCTCCAGCTCCGCCGGATCCTCCTCGTCCATCACAAACAGCTCATCGTTCAGGACGCCCACGATGCCATGGGACGCGCCATAGACTTTGGTGATGCAGTCCGCATCCAGACCGGCACGGATGGCGCCGTATGCGCTGGCGTTGATGACGGCAGTGGGGCCGCCGGACTGGCCAATGATCATTGCACCTTTTAATTCGCTCATGTTGTTCCTCCTAAAAAACACCAAGGACAAAGGTTGTTGGGTTAGCTTGCCCTAAAAGTCAGGTAAATTATAACACACGACCTTGCAATTTTCAATCAGCTCTGCTAAACTGAACGTGTAAATCTGAGAAGGAGTTGACAAATATGCCATTAGTCACTACCACGGAAATGTTCAAGAAAGCCTACGCCGGCGGTTACGCCATCGGTGCTTTCAATGTCAATAACATGGAGATCGTCCAGGGCATCACTGAAGCCTGCAGCGAGCAGAAGTCTCCTGTCATCCTCCAGGTGTCCAAGGGCGCCCGCGCCTACGCCAACCACACCTACCTGGTGAAGCTGGTGGAAGCGGCCATCATCGAAAATCCCGACCTGCCCATCGCGCTGCACCTGGACCACGGCCCCGACTTCGAGACCTGCAAGGCCTGCATCGACGGCGGTTTCACCTCTGTCATGATCGACGGCTCCTCTCTGTCCTTTGAGGAGAACATCGCCCTGTCCAAGAAGGTTGTTGAGTACGCCCATGACCACGGCGTAGTAGTCGAGGCCGAGCTGGGCACCCTGGCTGGCATCGAGGACGACGTGAACGTCTCCGCTGCGGATTCCTCCTACACCCGTCCCGAGGACGTGCAGGAGTTCGTGGAACGCACCGGCTGTGACTCCCTGGCCATCGCCATCGGCACCTCTCACGGTGCTTACAAGTTCAAGCCCGGCACCGATCCCAAGCTGCGCTTCGACATCCTGGAGGAAGTCTCCCAGCGTCTGCCCGGCTTCCCCATCGTCCTCCACGGCTCTTCCTCCGTGCCCCAGGAATTTGTGAACATCGTCAACAAGTACGGCGGCAATATGCCCGGCGCCATCGGCGTGCCTGAAGAGCAGCTGCGCAAGGCAGCCAGCATGGCCGTGTGCAAGATCAACATCGACTCCGACATCCGCCTGGCCATGACCGCAACCATCCGCCAGTATATGGCAGAGCATCCCGACCACTTCGATCCCCGTCAGTACCTGAAGCCTGCCCGCCAGGCGGTCAAGGACATGGTGGCGCACAAGCTGGTCCACGTGCTCGGCTCCAACAACAAGATCTAACCCACCCCATCCATCCAGCTCCGGCGAGGCGGCGTCCCCGCCGGGGCTTTTTTGCCCTCCCCCCTGTTGTCCACAAGGGAAGGACGCGATAGAGAAAGGACACCCCATGAAAGATGTAAAAGAGTATATGCACTCCGAGGTGTGCGAGGCCAACGTGATCCACCAGGACGTGGTGGCCAAGGTGCGGGAGAATATGCAGGATGAGGACCCCATCTATGAGGTGGCGGAGCTGTTCAAGGTCTTTGGCGACTCCACCCGCGCCCGCATCATCTGCGCCCTCACCGTCTCCGAGCTGTGCGTCTGCGACCTGAGCTGCCTGCTCAATATGTCCCAGTCCGCCATCTCCCACCAGCTGCGCATTTTGAAGCACGCCCGTATGGTGAAAAATCGTCGGGCAGGGAAGGTGGTGTACTATTCCCTGACCGACGACCATATCAAAACACTATTTGAGATTGCGTTCGAGCATATTATGGAGGACTAAGCCTCAGTTCAGTGCGCTCTGTATGGCGTCTGCCAACTGCGCAAACTCCGCCAGTCCCAGTTGTTCCCCCCGCACGGTGGGGGCGAATCCGCAGGACTGGATCAGCTCCGTGATCTCCCCCTTGGTCAGCTGACCGCTGAACCCGTTGGCCAGACCATTGGCCAGTGTCTTGCGCCGCATGGAGAAGGCGGCACGCACCACCCGGAACAAGAACCCTTCGTCGCTGACTGCCACCGGCGGCTGTTGGGTGGGGGTGAGCTGGAGGACCGCCGAGGTCACTTTCGGCGCCGGGATAAAGCAGTCCGGCGGCACCTCGAACAGCAGTTCGCACTGGGCGTGATACTGACAATAAAGGGAGAACGCCCCATAGTCCGACGTCCCCGGCTGGGCGCAGATGCGCTTGGCCACTTCCCGTTGAATCATCACTGTGATGGCGGAAAACTGCTGGGACTCCAGCAGCGCAGTCAGCACCGGCGTGGTGATGTTGTAGGGCAGGTTGGCGCAGACCATGGGGGTCAGGCCATCAAAGACCTCCGCCACCAGCTCCGGCAGATTCTGCTTCAAGATGTCCCCGTGCCGGATGGTCACGTTGTCGTACTCCGCCATGGTCTCCTGCAGGATGGGCAGCAGAGCGGTGTCCAATTCGACGGCCACCACACGACCGGCACGCTGTGCCAACTGCTGGGTGAGCGGGCCGATGCCGGGGCCAATCTCCAGGACGCCGCAGGTTTCGTCCGCGCCGGACGCTTCAGCGATGTTGTAGGGGATGTCCGGGTTGATGAGGAAATTCTGCCCCATGGACTTGGAAAAACGGAAGCCATGACGGCGCAGCAGCCCTTTGATTTGATTGATATTACAGAGATCCATAAAACTTGTTCCCTTTCGGTGTTCGGTTGCCTTGCAGGGTCAGGAGTGTTCCTCTTGGAGCGGCTCGCTGATGGCTTGCAGGGCTTTTTTGAATTCGTGGCGGAAGAGCAGGGCGGTGCAGAGCACGGCGATGGTGTCCGCGATGGGCTCTGCCAGGTAGACCGCAATGGCCTTGTCTGGCAGGAGGGCGGGCAGGAGGTAGATGAGGGGGATGAGCAGAATGAACTTCCGGAACACCGCCAAAAAGACCGACGCCTTGGCGTTGCCCATGGAGATGAAGGTCATCTGGCAGGCGATCTGCACCCCCATCAGGCACATGGCGCCCGCGTAGATGCGCAAGACCACCTTGGTGTAGCGGACAATGTCGGCGTCACCGGTGAACATCGCGGCGTAGACCTGGGGGAACAGCTCGATGGTGCCCCACAGCACCGTGGCATAGACGCAGGCGCAGAGCAGGAGCAGCTGGAAGGTCTTCTTCACCCGCGCCCCGTTCCGTGCCCCGAAGTTGTAGCCCGAAATGGGCTGCGCGCCCTGGGACAGCCCCTGGATAGGGAGCATGGCGAACTGGAAGACGGTGGACAGGATGGTCATAGCGCCCACCGCCACGTCCCCGCCGTATTTCAGCAGGGAGGAGTTGAAGCAGATGGAGATGACGCTCTCGCTGGCCTGCATGATGAAGGGCGCAACGCCCAGCGCCATACAGGACAGCAGCTCCCGCCGGAACCGGATGGTGCCGGCAGACAGCCGCAGGCCGGATTTCTCCGAGTGGAGGAAGACCAGCACCCAGATACAGCTGATGGCTTGGGAAATGACGGTAGCCAGCGCCGCCCCGCGGACGCCCATGTCACAGGCGAAGATGAAGATGGGGTCTAGGATGATGTTGCAGACCGCGCCGATGAGGGTGGTGAGCATACTGGTCTTGGCGAAGCCCTGGGCGGAGATGAAGGCGTTCATGCCCAGGGTGAGCTGGACGAAGATGGTGCCCAGGGCGTAGACGTTGATGTACTGGGTGGCGTAGGGGATGGTGTTCTCACTGGCCCCGAACAGCAGCAGCAGCGGCTCGTTCCAAATCAGGCACACCGCCGTCAGCACCAAGGACAGCACCACTTGCAGGGCGAAACAGCTGCCCATGATGCGCTCGGCGCCCTCCCGGTTCTGCTTGCCCAGCTCGATGGACGCCAGCGGCGCACCACCCATAGCCACCAGGGCGGCAAAGGCGGAGATAATCATCAAAATGGGGGCGCACACCCCCACGCCGGTCAGCGCCAGGCCGCCTACGTCCTTCATGTGTCCCAGATAGACCCGGTCTACAATGTTGTACAGCACGTTGATGAGCTGGGCGGCGATGGCTGGCAGCGCCAGCTTGAAGAGCAGCTTGCCCACCGGTTCCGTGCCCAAAAAATCTTGGTTTTTTGTGTTCTCTTCCATAACGATTCCTATACCAAAAGCGGAGCGCAAAGGCACTCCGCTTGCTGTGTCTTTGGGTTATGCCATGGTCTTGATGACGTCGGCGAAGGCGGTGTACTTGGCCAGCTTTTCGTCACATTCCGCCTGGCTCCCGCCGTGTGCAAGCACGTATACCTTGATCTTCGGTTCGGTGCCGGAAGGGCGGATGATGAAGGTGGTGCCGTCGGCCAGGTCGTAGGCCACCACGTTGGAGTCCTTCAACTCCATGGGGGTGACCGCACCAGTGGCCGGGTCGGTGACGGTGCCAGCCTGGTAGTCCTTCTGAGCCACCACAGCAGTGCCAGCCACTTCGGTCAGGGGCGCTTTGTGCAGCTGCTCCATGATGGCAGCCATGTCCCGCATCCCGTCCAGGCCGGGCATGACCAGGTTGATGGTGGACTCGCCATAATGGCCGTACTTGGCATAGCAGTCCTGGAGGGCGTCGTAGAGGGTCTTGTCCTGACTGGCGTACCAGGCGGCCATTTCGGCGATGAGCACGATGGCGGTCACGGCGTCCTTGTCCCGGACGTAGTCGCCCAGCATATAGCCGAAGGATTCCTCAAAGGCGAAGAATACCTTGCCCTCGCTAGCCCCTTCCAGAGCATCCTTCTTCTCTGCCAGGAACTTGAAGCCGGTGAAGGTGCGGGCGGTGTGGATGTGGTTGACGGCGCAGATCTTATCCACCATCTGGGTGGAGACGATGGTGGTCAGAGCATAGGCGTCCTCGCCCAGCGTGCCAGCACGTTTCTTTGCGCCAATGAGGTAGTCCAGCAGCAGCACACCGGTCTGGTTGCCGGAGAGCACTTCGTACTCACCCGCAGCGTTGCGCACCATCACGCCCACTCGGTCGGCGTCCGGGTCGCTGCCCACGATGAGGTCACAGCGGTTCTTCTTGGCCAGCTCCACCGCCAGGGCGAACCCTTCCGGATTCTCCGGGTTGGGGGAGACCACCGTGGGGAAGTTGCCGTCGATGACCATCTGTTCCGGCACGCAGAGCACGTGCTTCATACCCAGCCGCTTCAGGGCTTCCGGGATGAGCTGGTAGCCGGTGCCGTGGAAGGGGGTGTAGACCAGGGAGAACCGGTCGGCCACCTGAGCCACGCAGGCGCGGTCGTTGACCATGTTCAGCACCTCGCCCAGGAACGCTTCGTCTGTCTCTTTGCCCATCAGCAGGATACGACCTTGGGCTACCGCCTGGTCATAGTCCATCCGCTGGACGCAGCCGAACACATCCAGCTCCTTCATCTTGGCGGCGATAGCGTCGGCGTGCTTGGGGGGCAGCTGAGCGCCGTCCTCCCAGTACACCTTGTAGCCGTTGTACTCCTTGGGGTTGTGGGAGGCGGTCACGTTGATGCCCGCCTGACAGCCGTACTTGCGGATGGCGAAGGACAGCTCCGGCGTGGGACGCATGGCCTCGAACAGCCGCACCTGGATGCCATTGCCGGCCATGACACAGGCGGCCTCTTTGGCGAACTCCGCAGAGTGGTTCCGGCAGTCAAAGCACACGGCAACGCCCTTTGCGCAGGCATCCACCCCCTCTGCCTTGACCACTTCGGCGAACGCCTGGGTGGTGTGACGGATGACGTGGACGTTCATTTGATGCAGGCCGGTACACATGGTGCCACGCAGGCCGGCGGTGCCGAAGGAGAGCTGGTCAAAGAAGCGGCTCTCGATCTCCTTGGGGTCGTTGGCGATGGATTCCAGCTCGGCCTTTTCAGCAGGGGAGAGGGCGGGGCTGTGGAGCCATTCCTGATACGTTTCCAGATAAGACATAACAATACCTCCGAATTCCAGATGATGTCATGGGTCTCTATTTATGATACAGGGAACCTTCGTTGATCTTAAACGCCCGATACACCTGCTCCAGCAGCATCACCCGCGCCAGGTGATGGGGGAAGGTCATGGGGGACATGGACAGACGCAGGGCGGCCTGCTGCTTCACCGACGGGTGCAGACCGTAGGAGCTGCCGATGACCAGGGCGATGGCGGAGACGCCAGAGATAGCCCACTGCTGGAACTTCTGCGCCAGCTGTTCGCTGGACAGTTCCTTCCCTTCGATGCACAAGGCTACCAACGTGGCACGCTTGGGGAGCTTTGCAAAGATGGCCTGCGCTTCCTTCTCCAAAGCGGCATCGATCTGCGCCTGAGAGGGGGCGTTGGGCAGCTTTTCCTCCGGCAGCTCCAGCAGGGTCAGCTTGCAGTAGCCCTTCAGGCGCTTCTCGTACTCCCGCACGGCGGCTATGTAAAAGGATTCTTTCAACTTTCCCACGCAGAGGACGGTGATATTCAGCATAGTTTCAGCTTCCTCCCTTACACTTCATAGCATAGGGAACACTCGTCCCGGGGCAGCACATCCACCTCCGGTCGCAGATGCGCCCGTTCTAACGCCCCCTGCACCACTGTCCGCGCCCGCTCCGGCGTGTTGTTCTCCGGGCTGAGGTGGGCGAGCAGTAGGGTGTGGGTTCCTGCGGCGGCCAGGGAGACGGCAAATTCCGCGCTGGCCTCGTTGGACAGGTGCCCACGGTCGCCCAAAATGCGGTTTTGCAGGGCGTAGGGATAGGGGCCGTCCCGGAGCCAGTCCACATCGTGATTGGCCTCGATGAGGGCCAAATCCGCTCCAAAGGCGGCGTCCATCACCAGGCTGGTCACCCGCCCCAGGTCGGTGGCGATGACGGCGGAGTGGCCGCCGCTGGTCAGTCGATAGCCCACACTGTCGGCGGCGTCGTGGGAGGTGGAGAAGGACTGGACGGCCAGGTTCCCCACCTGGAACTGACTGCCCGCCGGTAAGGGGCGGAGCAGTTCCCGGGCGTGGGGGATTTTCCGCGCCAGCACCAGGGCGGTGCCTGGGGTGGCGTAGAGGGGGATGTTGTAATTTTTCAACAGGACGGACAGCCCTGCGATGTGGTCGGTGTGTTCGTGGGTGATCAAGATGCCAGATAAATCGTCTGGCGTCAGCCCTGCGGTCTGGAGTCGCTGTTTGATCTTCCGGCAGGAGATACCGGCGTCTACCAGCAGGGCGGTATCTTGGTTGTAGAGCAGCGAGCAGTTCCCACGGGAGCTGCTGGCGAATGCACGCAAATGCAAGGGTGGCTTCCTCCTTATGCGGAATCGAGCAAGAAGGCGGCAGCAAACTGCTGCCGCCTCGGTTCACGTAATATCGGTTTTACGCAGGCACTCAGCCCACGTCCTGGGCGGCTTCGTCGTCGGTCTGGTTGACGATCTCAATGTCAGCGCCGACCCCTCTCAGCTTGCCCACCAGGTTCTCGTAGCCCCGTTCGATGAAGTGGATACAGGAGATCTCGGTGGTGCCGGAGGCGGCGAGACCGGCGATGACCATGGCAGCGCCAGCCCGGAGGTCACAGGCACGGAGGGGCGCGCCGGTCAGGTGACCGACCCCTTCGATGACGGCGATCTTGCCATCCACCTGGATGGCCGCGCCCATGCGCTTGAACTCGTCCACATAACGGAACCGGTTTTCCCAGATGCCCTCGTTGATGATGCTGGTGCCGCCGTTGGCGAGACAGAGCACAGCCGCCATCTGAGGCTGCATATCGGTGGGGAAGCCGGGATAGGGCATGGTCTTGATGTTGGTGCGCTGGATGTCCTGGTTGCGGGTGACCCGGATGGAGTCGCCCTGCTCCTCAATCTCAATGCCCATCTCCACCAGCTTGGCGGTGATGCAGTCCATGTGCTTGGGGATGATGTTGCGGATGAGGACGCTGCCGCCGGTGGCGGCGACTGCGGCCATATAGGTGCCCGCCTCGATCTGGTCGGGGATGATGGAATAGGTGCCGCCGTGGAGGGATTCCACGCCGTGAATCTTGATGACGTCGGTGCCGGCGCCCATGATGTTGGCGCCCATAGAGTTGAGGAAGTTGGCCACGTCCACGATATGAGGTTCCTTAGCGGCGTTCTCGATGACGGTCAGGCCGTTGGCCAGGACGCTGGCCAGGATGGCGTTGATGGTGGCGCCCACGGAGACCTGATCCATATAGATGGTGGCCCCGGTGAGCCGTTTCTGAGGCGCCTGGGCATAAACAAACCCGCCCTGAAGGTCGATGTCAGCGCCCAGCGCTTTGAAGCTCTTCAGGTGCAGGTCGATGGGACGCACACCCAGGTCACAGCCACCGGGCATGGAGACCTGCGCCTCGCCAAATCGACCCAGCAGAGCGCCGATGAGGTAATAGGAGGCGCGCATTCTCCGTGCCAGTTCGTCGGGGACGCGGCAGCTGCGAATGTGACGGCAGTCAATTTCAAATGTGTTCTTATTGATGGTACGGACATCGGCACCCAGCTCCTGGAGGATCTCCATGACTACGGTGACGTCGCTGATCTGAGGAATATTTTCAATACGGCAGCAGCCATCCACCAGGAGGGCGGCGGGGATGATGGCCACAGCAGCGTTCTTTGCGCCGCTGATCTCAATTTCGCCGAACAGGGGATGTCCGCCGTGAATTACATACTTTTGCAAGATGACACCTTCTTTGGTAACGAGTGAACGTTGAATTGATGAGATGCGTTCACAGGGGTGAACAGGAATGAACGTGGTAGAAGCGACGGGGGAGCATCGGTGTATCTGCTCCGGGAAAAAAGCGCATTCTACTGCGCATAAGTATAGCACAGAGCGACATAAAATTAAAGCAAAAAATTGAAAGGAATCCAGAAAAATGAGTCATTTTCGCCCAAAGGAAAAGAATCGTAAAAGCGACAAAAATTACTGCTGTCCAGACCGGCAAGAACTGTATATAATGTATAACAAGCATGTGCAGTTCACACCATAGGAGGATACAAAAATTGGAGATTCAGATGATTGGAGCCAACGCGGTGTTAGTATTTGCTAACGCAGCGGAATTGGATCGGCGAAATATGGATGCCCAGACATTGGAGCTGGGAGACGTGCTGCGCCTGACCCGGGAGGCATGCCGGAAGGGCGGGATACCTTGGAAGGATATGCGGGAGATCGAAGCCTATGCCGACAGCGGCAGCGCCATGATGCTGCTGCACCTGAGGGAACAGGCGGGGCATACCCTCTCGTTTGCCGGCCTGGACACCCTCTTGGACGCGCTGGCCGCTCTGCCGGAGCCGGCAGAGGGGCAGTTGGGCTTCTGGGAGGGGGCGTACATCTTGACCGTCTCCGACCCTGGCGCTGCCGCCGTGCTGAGTGAGTTCGGCCAGGTGGTCTCCCGCTGTGACCAGTACCAGGCGGAGCGGGAAGGGGCGCTGATTTTGTCGGAAACGGGGGTGAAGGAGCTTTGGGGGTGTTTACACCCTTGACAGATGTGGTATACTTATCTATAATTAGGTGTTACTACAGACGAGAGGAGGCGGAAGGATGCCGATACAAAAGGGGATCAAGATCATCGCGAAGAATCGTTCCGCCTTTCATAACTACTTCATCGAAGAACGGTTTGAGGCTGGCATTGAGCTGTGCGGCACCGAGGTGAAGTCCATTCGGGTGGGCAAGGTCAACTTGAAGGACTCCTTCTGCCAGGTGAAGAACGGCGAGCTGTTCGTGTACGCCATGCACATCTCCCCCTACGAAAAGGGCAACGTGTTCAACCGGGAGCCCCGGCGCGACCGGCGGCTGCTGATGCACAAACGGGAGATCCTGCGCCTGTATGGGCGCATCAAGCAGGACGGCTACGCCCTCATCCCCCTCTCCCTCTACTTCAAGAACTCCAAGGTCAAGGTGGAGATCGGCCTGGCCAAGGGCAAGAAGCTCTACGACAAGCGGGAAGCCGCGGCCGAGCGGAGCGCCAAGCGGGAGATGGATCGGACGATGAAATCTTATGGCAGAGGCTGATACTGCCATTATGCGCAGTTTGCGTGGAAAATATAAAGGAGGAACTTCCAAATGGCACAGAATCCTATGGTGACCTTTGAAATGGAAAACGGTAAGGTATTTAAGGCGGAGCTGTATCCCGAGATCGCCCCCAATACCGTCAACAATTTTATCTCCCTGGTGAATAAGGGCTTCTATGATGGCATCATCTTCCATCGTGTCATCCCTGGCTTCATGATCCAGGGCGGCGACCCCCAGGGCATCGGCATCGGCGGCCCCGGCTACTGCATCGGCGGTGAGTTCGCCATGAACGGCTTCAAGAACGACCTGCAGCACGAGCGGGGCGTCCTGTCCATGGCCCGCACTAATATGCCCAACAGCGCCGGCAGCCAGTTCTTCGTTATGGTCGCCCCCGCCTCCTACCTGGACGGCTCTTATGCCGGTTTCGGTAAGGTCACCGAAGGCATGGACGTGGTAGACGAGATCGTCAATGCAAGACGGGACCGTAACGACAAGCCCTATGATGACCAGCGGATGGCAAAGGTCACCGTGGACACCTTCGGTGTGGATTATCCGGAACCTGCCAAAATGTAAGTTTGTGATCGGAAGCGATTCCGTTTCTCATTTTGTTTTTACCTGTATCTCAAAAGCAGTCTGCCCCAAACGCTCTGGGGCAGACCTCCTGGGGGCGTACCGGTTTCGACGGGGATGCTGAACTGGAGATAGCGAGCAGCGGAGCCTAGCCGCTTACCAATGGGCACTTATAAATTAAAGAACAACGATAATTACGTTGCTGTCGCTGCTTAATTAAGCAGTTGACTTCCGCCCATTCGCGCGCGGACGCCGACCCCGGGAGGACCACGGACCGGGCGGGGTGATGCCTTTAGTGGTAAACGTGAGCGCCATAAGCTTTGCCGGCGCCATGATCTCATGAAGCTACTGATCCTGTGAGTGTGTCGTTTCACGCGCAGGAAAGGGAATGGAAAGAAGCGACTGCGCTCGGAGAAGTCTCCACGGATACATTTTCGGACACGGGTTCAACTCCCGTCGCCTCCACCATGCCGCTGACGAAGCGAACACTTAGTTTGTTCTCGTCAGCGGCTATTTCCATGTCGTTTTTCTGCAATTCGTCCCCATTTCCCATCAAATTGTAGTAGATAGACAGTTTATTGTCATACAGCCACACCTTGGCCACAAAGGCTTCGATCATCCGCCGGTGCCACTGGGTCACATCCTCCTCCGGCAGCGGGTCGGCGAAGCGGGTGAGCATATACTCAATCTGTTCCGCCGTGATGATGGGATCCTTCAGGGAGGTTTGGAATTTGATCTCACTTTCCAAAGCAACCTGTTCGTTCTCCAGCTTTTGCAGCCGCTCCGGCAGAGACCGGGTGACCACACCGCCTTCGATGGCACGCAGGATGTTCTCCTGGGCGTCCTGGCACTCCTTCAGGCGTTTCTCCAAAGCCTTCAGCTCGTCATTGCGTCGGGTGTCCTGCCGCTGTAGATCTTCGCAGCGTTGGCCGATGTAGTGGATGACCTCCGGCCGGAGGACGTAGTTCAGCGTCGCAGCCACAACGGACTGTTCCAGCGCTGCCTTGGTGACCTGCTTCTTCTTGCAGCCCTGGTGCGCCCGTTGGTTCTTGCACTGATAGTAGGTGTGGACTACGCCGTTCCGAGACGTGCCTGTGATGCCCACCATCTGGTTCTTGCAGTGTCCGCAGAAGAGCTTACCGGACAGCATATAGTCGGCGCGTTTTCCCTGCCGGGAACGGTTGTTGTTGCGCCGATCCGCTTCCTTCTGAGCCATAGCGAAGGTGTGGCGGTCGATGATAGCAGGGATGCCGTTCTCCTTCCGGAAGGAACCCTGCTTGTAAGTACCGATGTATTTTTCGTTCCGGATCATACGGGTAATACTGTTCTGATTGAAGGGCTTCCCCCGTGTGGTGGTGTAGCCCATCTCGTTCAGACGGCGGCAGATCTCTGCGGTCTTGACACCCTGGCAGAATAGCTCAAAAATCTTCCGGACGATGACCGCTTCCTCATCACAGATGACGATGTCTTTGTTCTCATTGGAGCGGAAGCCCATTGGGAAGTTACCGCCCAGGCTCTTGCACTTCATGGCCGATTCCCGGATGCCGCGCTTGATCTTCTGGGACAGCTCGGCGGAGTAGTATTCCGCCAGCCCTTCCATCAGGCTTTCCATGATGATGCCCTCCGGCCCCTCCGGGATGGCTTCGGCCGCATAGCGAATCTCTACACCGGCTTTCCGGAGTTGGCTCTTATAGATGGCACTGTCATACTTGTTCCGGGAAAAGCGGTCGGTCTTGTAGACCAGCAGGACTTCAAAGCGCCCAGCTTTCCCGTCCTTGATCATCTGTTGAAATTCCTCTCGGTCATCGGTCTTGCCGGTGATCGCCCGGTCGATGTAGGTATAGCAGACCTCCAGGCCGTGCTTCTGGGCATAGGCATTGCACACGTGCAGCTGTCCTTCAATGGACTGCTCACTCTGGCTGCTGGAGGAATATCTGGCGTAAATCGCTGTTCTTTTCATGTTTTTCTCCTTCCATTTCGCCCAGAAGGGCGCTATAATAGAAGGGTAGTAGGCTGGTCAAAACTTACTACCCTTTGAACCGTCCTGGTGTTCCCGCACCGGGGCGGTTTTTTATTTAGTCATTCATGACTTTCTGGATCTCAGCCCGAAACTTTTCACTGGCCTTCTCCAGACGCTTCAGGAGCTTCTCTTCCTCTTTGGAGATCATCCCATCATCTTGCAGGGCGGCGACCTTGCAGGACTGTAGGAAGGTGGTCAGGGACAGCTCCATGTTCTGGCACTGCTTTTTGATAAACGGGTTCATGGCGTTCCTCCTTCTTTTATCTGTCCATCGTGGCGAAGCCCACATAGGATAAAACGACCGGCGCAAGCAAGAGGTACAACGCGAAGGGCATCAGAGCCAGGGAGATTGTGTAGAGAATGGCTGCGGTCAGCGCCAGTCCACGGCTCTTGGAGAACCAACCCATAAAGTTGAGGATCAACCCCAGGAGCAAAAAGATAGCGTGGGGCAGGAGCAACGCATTCAGGATAGAACCAATGAACCCGCTGGCGATGGCTGCTGCTACCGGATCATCCAGGGTGGTGATAGCACCAGCCATCATACCCAATGTGAAGAAAGCGAGGATGGCCAGGTATACAAAAGCGATGATCGTGGAGGCCAGCAGGCAGATGCTTCTTCGTGTCTGGAGTGCGCCCGCCTTCTTGTTGTATTTTCGGCCATACTGCTGCTTCATGTAATTGTCGTACTCTTTTTTGTAATCAAATTGCGCCATAATTGGTCTCTCTTTCCGTCAATGATTTTTGGGAGTTCTGATACAAATCCCCCAGATATACACTCATGTTACATGATATGAGAAGGTATTTCAACGGTCGGAGAAGGTTTGTTTGTATTATTTTCGTCATTCCTGGGCATAGTACGTATTTCTGGACTGTGTTTTTGCTATAATCAGTACATCGCTGCCTTTGCCTGTGTGGACAAAAGGAGTGGATAGCATGACATACCTCCGTGAAATCGTGCGCTTGCTGCAGCAGGCGACACCGAAACAGCAGGAACGCCTGTACTATCTCATCCGTGGCTATCTTGGCAGCCACCATACACAACGCTGACAGCTGGTCAGCACCCGAAGACGACTCTTAGGAGTCGTCTTTTTCTTCGTCCAAAAGCTGCCGGGCTTTCTCCTCCAGCACGGCCCACTCCTTATCGGTCAGCCCCATCATCATCCGGACAAACCGTGCCCGAAAGGAATCAGAGGAGTCGGCCAGCACACGGCCTGCCCATTCCATCAGCTGATTTTCGGGGTCAACGGGGGCGAACATTTCGCCTTCGCCAGTGCGGAGCCAAGTTTCATTAACGCCAAATTCTCTGCAAATGAGTGAAATAACAGCGTCGATTGGATCGTTTCGCCCGATTTCATAATTGGCGACAGCGCCCCTTTTAATACCGAGACGGTCGGCAAACTCCTGTTGAGTTAAGCCGACAGCTTTGCGCACTGCCTTTAGTCGAGCTTCCATATCATCACCTCCTGACGGTCACAGTATAACACGAGGAGATGCGGCGGTCAAGATAAAAAGCAACAAACGCACAAATACAGCTTGACTACTGCAACATTGTGATATATAATGGCAACAGAAGCACAAAGGGGGTGAAAACAATGAGTGAAAAACAGAAGAAGGTGCTGGAAGCACTGGGCAAGGTCGTGGCCAAACTCTCCGACGCAAAACTGGCCGAACTGGCAGCATACGGGGAGGGCATGGCGTTCATGGTGGATCGGAGCGACGAACAGACGACTGCCGCTCACTGAGCGGCAGAGAAAGGAGGCAAAGCAATGCCTGAAGAAAGAACGACCAATGAGCGCGAATGCAACCAGGGCAGAGAGCTGGTGTGCATCCAGCTGCTCCTGAACATGGCGCGTGAGTTCTATGCCTGTGAACAGAATAGGGTTGGCTTCCAGCAGTGGATGACCGGAAGGGCGGAAAGAAAGGAGAAACCGGCATGAAAATCGAAGAAGCAATCCGCTATTTTGAGGCAAAGGAAAACGAAACTGTCGAAGCGTTGGCCTGGCTGAAAAGCAAAGCGATGAACGACCACATTGAGTGGGAACATGAGCTGACTGCCACCCGTATGGCAATCCAAGCCTTGCGTGAGAAACGGGAGCGTACTGTTGCCCACAACACCGATGGCTAACTACCCCAGCACCTGCCCCAAATGCGCGAAATGCCGCCTATACATCCAGCGCCGCTGTAAGGGTCTGCTGGACTACCAGCGGCGGTGGTGCCCGGAATGGATTACATACGGGATGGTGGCGGACGCTTGGGGTCGGCGGGTGCAGACGAGGCAATTGAGGAGGTATG
>JABLTO010119876.1_pt1 | contig 17100 bp, 15 predicted proteins | sample 7160091 | NCBI WGS metagenome assembly JABLTO01 (sample SAMN14651225, study PRJNA627086) | human gut metagenome | isolation source: feces | host: Homo sapiens
TGCCCGTCAATACACTAGGAGGAAATTTTATGAACTTATATGATACCCATACAATGAAGCGCGGTGCGATCCTTGTGGATGTTTGCGGTTACACCGGCGAAGAAGATTTTTATGCCATGCACAAAATCATTGATGAAGTCATCAAACCGGAGGATTCCGGCTTCAGCGTGGATTCCATGTGTATCGGCGGCTATTTTAATAAAGACGGTATTCTTGTCCGTACCAGCAGTGAAAGCCCTTATGACGGCCTGAGCTTTTTCTATGAGCCGGCCAAAATGTCCGAAGAAGATGTGAAAAAAGTCGAAAACTGGGTGGATACTGTCGTTAAAGAACTTCATGCCCGTTTTCCAAGATAAGACTGCCTCATAATTCATAACAGTCCTATTATCTTTATCAACATCAGAACTTAACATCAGAATAAAATATGATTGCCGACAACTTCTTATAAGGTTGTCATGCCAAATCATGCATGATGGTTATGCACATTTTGCATAGACTTGGGTTTATCAATTATTTCACAGTCTTTTGTTTATATGTTAAGATGAAAGAGACGAAAGCTGTCAGACACAAGGTCTTCAGCTGATAAGTAATGTTTGGTAAAAACATATAGAAATATAACATGAATTTTTGAAAAACAGGAAGGAGACTCATAAGATGGAAATCGAAAGAGGAAAAGTCAGAACAAGAGAAGAAATCATGGCTTGTTTCAAGGATGGTCAGACAATCGCCATTGGTGGTCAGGCCGGTGCTTACATGCCTTGGGATCTTCTTGATATGCTTGAAGAAAGCGGTGTTAAGCACCTTACAATCTGCTCTATTGATGCATGCAACCCAGGTTTCGCAATCAGTCGTCTGATTGAAAATGGCCAGGTTGACAAAATGATCACAACACATATCGGAACAAACCCTGTTGCTCAGAAGCTGCTTGCTGAAGGCAAACTGGAAGTTGAATTCTTCCCAATGGGAAGCTTTATCGAAAAGATGCGTGACGGTGGTGCCGGTATCGGTGGTTTCCTTACCAAAACAGGTCTTGGCACAGATATGGAAAAAGGCAAACAGATTGTTACAACATCTGATGGCGAACGTTATATTCTTGAAGAAGCAATCCATGCAGATGTAGCACTTACAAGATGCCGTCGTGCCGATCCTCTGGGCAACCTTGCTTACCACGGAACAGGTACAGCTTCACATCCTGTTATGGCAACATGTGCAGATATCTCCATCGTACAGTGCGACCTGTACTGCGACTTAAATGAAATTTCTCCTGATGATGTAAAGGTACCTGCTATGTATGTTGATATGCTTTACACAGACAGCCGTGAACAGAACCAGATTATTGGTCGAATCAAGAGAAATCAGTTGGAGGGTATGTAAGATGGATAACAGAAGATTTATTGCCAGAAGAGCTGCTCAGTATTTTAATGAAGGTGACACTGTTAATCTTGGTATCGGTATTCCAAGTGCCTGCAGTGATTATGTAGATCCGACAATCGCTTTCCAGACAGAAAATGGTATGATTGGTGTCGGTCCTGTTGCTAAGAAACTTGCTATCTGCGATACTTACCAGAACGCAGGCGGCATCAACTTCGTACCGGTTATGGGTGCTTCCGCATTCGATACAGCTTATTCTTTCGCTGTTATCAGAAGCGGACGTATGGCTGCCACTGTTCTCGGTGCCCTTCAGGTTGCTGAAAACGGTGATATCGCTAACTGGGCAAGTCCTGGCCGCGCATTCGGTATGGGCGGTGCTATGGACCTTTGCAACGGTGCAAGAAAAGTTATCGTTGCCATGGAGCTGACAACAAAGAAAGGTGAGCCAAAGATCTTAAAGAAATGTACTTATCCTTTAACAGCTCAGGCCTGTGTTAACCACATCGTAACAGAGCAGTGCGTAATCGATGTGACTCCGGAAGGTCTGAAACTGGTTGAGATCCGTGCAGGCAAGACACCTGAAGACATTCAGGCACAGGTTGAGCCAACACTGATCATCGCTGACGATCTGAAAGTGATGGACGAAGAATAAGAAGTGAAGGTTTGCTCGGGGTTTTCTGAGGGCCGAAGCTAAAATAAAACTTCCCTGAAACAACGCGTTTTTAGGACGCGAAACGTTTCAAGGAAGTTTTATTTTTAATTCGACAGGATCAGAAGGCTTATTGCAAACCCTTCCCAATCATTACACGTATCTGAATTTTTCTTCTCTCACAGAAAATACACTCTCTGATTCCGATTCAAAATGAAGATATGTTTCAGGCTCATTTTTAGCTAAAAACAGCCAAATATCTTTAGGTCTCCACAGCAAATTGTTTTATAGCAGTTTCATATAAGTTATTTCCCTGGCAATCAACGACCACAATCGCCGGAAAATTTTCGACCTCGATTTTCCTTATTGCTTCTGCACCCAAGTCCTCATAACATACAATCTCGGATTTTCTGATGCACTTTGAAAGCAGGGCACCAGCTCCGCCAACAGCTGCAAAATAAACAGCTTTATTTCGAATAACCGCATCAATAACTTCTTTTGTCCGCTTACCTTTGCCAATCATCGCCTTTTCACCCAAATCTAATAATCTCGGTGCATACTTATCCATACGGCTGGCAGTTGTAGGGCCTGCGGATCCAATTGGCCGACCTTCCCGTGCCGGTGACGGTCCCATGTAGTAAATACAACAGTCCTTAATATCAATCGGAAGCTTCTTCTTCTCCTCAAGAACTTGCATCATCCGCTTATGCGCCGCATCTCTTGCCACATACAATGTTCCTGTAATATAAACATAATCCCCTGCTTTCAAGTCAGCTGTCGTTTTCTCCGTTATTGGCGTATGTATATACTTATCCATGTCCTACCTCCCATTTTACAGCACTCTCACCGCATGCCTGTTGACATGACAGCAGATATTGATTGCCACCGGAAGTCCTGCAATATGTGTCGGATAAGTATTGATGTTGACAGCCAAAGCTGTTGTTGTTCCACCAAGGCCGCCGGGACCTATTCCAAGATGATTAATTTTCATTAACAGCTCTTCCTCTAAGTCTTTCACATACGGAACTTCTGAGCATTCATTCACCGGTCTTGTCAGTGCTTTTTTAGCCAAAACGGCACACTTCTCAAATGTACCGCCGATACCAACGCCCACAACCATCGGCGGGCAGGCATTCGGTCCGGCATCTTTTACAGCTGTCAGAATGGCATTTTTCACACCTTCTATTCCATCAGCCGGTTTCAGCATAAAGATACGGCTCATATTTTCACTTCCAAAACCCTTAGGTGCAACAGTAATCTTTACCTTATCCCCAGATACAATTTGTGTATGCAATATAGCCGGTGTATTATCCTTTGTATTCTCGCGAATCAATGGATCATTCACAACGGATTTTCTTAAATAACCGTCTCTGTATCCCTGGCGAACGCCTTCATTAACAGCCTCTTCGAAATTACCGCCAATAAAGTGTACATCCTGACCAATTTCCATGAAAATAACTGCCATTCCAGTATCCTGGCAAATAGGAATCTGTTCTCCGTCTGCAATTTCAAGATTTTCCAGAAGCTGATTTAAAATCTTTGTGCCAAGTTCAGATTTCTCTGTTTCAGCCGCTTGTCTCATGCATGCATCCATATCTGGCGCCAAATAATAGTTTGCCTGTATGCACATTTCTCTGATATTTTCAGTTAATTCATTTACGTTAATTTCTCTGACCATGCCATTCTCACCCCCGCATCATCTTCCATCTTCCCTCTTCCGTCAGTGAACAACATTAAATTCGTGCCACACCTGTTCTTATAGCTGCTTCTCTTACAGCCCTGGAAACATTTTCAAAGATTGCCGGGTCTAAAGCATCCGGAACTATTTTATCTGCACAAATTTCTTCATCCGGAAGAGTCCCTGCTATCGCCAATGCAGCAGCCATCTTCATCTCTTCATTGATCTCACTGGCTCTGACATCCAATGCACCTCTGAAAATTCCAGGGAACGCCATCACGTTGTTAATCTGATTCGGGAAATCACTTCTTCCTGTTCCCACAACAGCAGCACCTGCTTTTCTTGCCAGATCAGGCATAATTTCCGGGATTGGATTCGCCATTGCGAAAAATATGGAATCCTTATTCATTGTACGTACCATATCTTCATTAATAATATTCGGGGCTGAAACACCCACAAAAACATCCGCCCCCATTAAAGCATCCTCTAATGTACCATGTTGTACCAGATGATTGGTTTGCAGTGCCATTTCTGCCTGTGCCCAATTTAATGTTTCATCATCCCTGGCCAGAATTCCCCGGATATCACACATGATGACATTTTTAAAGCCGTAATTCAATAAAAGTTTTGTAATGGCGATGCCTGCAGCTCCGGCACCATTCACAACAACTTTACAGGCTTCCTTTTTCTTTCCTGTCAGTTTTAACGCATTAATAATGCCAGCCAAAACAATCACTGCCGTGCCATGTTGGTCATCATGAAATACCGGAATGTCCAGCCTTTGCTTCAATTTTTCTTCAATTTCAAAACATCGCGGTGCAGAAATATCTTCCAGATTAATGCCACCGAAGCTACCGGCAATCTGGGCCACCGTCTCTACAATGGTATCCACATCCCGAGACTGAATACAAAGCGGAAAAGCATCTACGTTTCCCAGCTCCTTAAATAAGAGGCTCTTTCCTTCCATGACCGGCATTCCGGCTTCCGGACCGATATTCCCCAAGCCAAGTACCGCCGTGCCATCTGTCACTACTGCCACCAGATTATTTCTTCTTGTCAGCTCATAACTCTTACTGATGTCTTTCTGGATTTCAAGACATGGTGCCGCTACTCCGGGGGTATAAAGAATCGAAAGGTCTTCCCGGTTTTTTAGTGCTGCCCGGGATACAACTTCGATTTTACCATTTAATTCATAATGCTTTTTTAGAGCAATTTCATTAATGTCCACTTTCCTGCACTTCCTTCACTTTATAATCTTATTTTTCATCATATGACTCAACTAAAAATTAGGCATTCATCCTATATATTACTTATCTTCTTTCCATACATTGCTGTCTAATCCGATTCTTGAAGATACAAACTTTGCACCATCAAATCGTATATAATCTTTTAATGCTGCATATACGTATTTAGCTCCTATTAAAATCACCGGTGCGTTCACAAATACAAGTACAATATTAATTAAATCCGTAATATTCCACAAATTGCTTAATTCCTGTCCGGATAAAACGCAGATAACACCAATCGGAACAAATATCAATGAACCAAGCACACGAACAATCTTCACACATGTTCCCGATTTTGAAATTTTAGTTCCTGCAATAACAGCAAAAGACACCAATCCTAATAATGTCGTAAAAGCAAATAACGCATAACATACGCAAATGATAAATGCAGCTCCAGAATCAACCACAGTTCCCGGAACAAGTGCCTTTATAGACTCAAGAAAAACATCTATTGTAGACCCTTTCAAGGTTGTCCAATCATACGCTGCATTATCCCACAGATGGGCACCGCATATAACATAGCCTGTTAATGTACAAATTATAATTGTATCGAGGAAAACACCAATGGCCTGAATGAACCCCTGCTGGCAAGGATGATCCTGCTCTGCAACTGCAGCCGACATAGTAATTGTACCTTGCCCTGCTTCATTAGAAAGAAGCCCTCTCTTAAGTCCCTGTGCCAACACAGTGCCAAAGCCACCTCCGAATACTGCTCTCGGCGTAAAAGCTCCCCCTATAATATTTCCCAAAAAAGATGGCACATATTGAATATTAACAATAATAAGAACAAGAATAATTCCACCATATATAACTGCCATAATTGGTACCATTTTATCTGTAATAGCCGTAACACGTTTAATGCCACCAAACACTGCAAGAGCAATACCAATGATAAGAATAACCGCAATTGCATAATAAATCGGAGAAGTTCTTCCTGCTTCAATTCCTGTTGCAATTTCTACAGCTCTTCCTGTAGCTGTAAATACATGAAACGTCTGGATAGGTATACTTGACATAGCATATCCAATAAACATAACTGCCAGGAAAATGCCGACCCATTTTTTATTTCCTAATAGTTTCTGACCATAATATGGAAGGCCGCCAACATATTCGTCCCCATCTTTTTCTTTGAAAATCTGTGCTAATGTGGATTCAATAAAGGAGCTGGCCATTCCGAATAAAGCGGATACCCACATCCAAAATATTGCTCCTGGACCGCCTACAGCTACAGCTCCCGTAACACCGGTTATGTTTCCCGGTCCTACTCGCATTGCTGTACTAAGCAGAAAGGACGCTAACGGACTTACTCCTACATCACCTTTTTTCTTTGTCAATAAAGTTTTGAGGCCATCTTTGAAAAACCGAAATTGTACACCTTTTGTTTTTAAAGTGAAATAAATTCCCATTCCAAGCAAAAGAATAATTGCAAATGAGAAATTTCCTAATACAGGAATAGAATTATACCATTCAAAGTTTCTCGGAAAACTCCATAAAAAATCTGTTACAGGTGCCATCGCCGCAAGTAAACCATCCACACAATCAAATAAACTTTGCATATGTCTCTCCTCTTTAATTTACCAGCTATATTTTAGCTGCTTTTCATCCCCTGTGTTATTTTTCATTGATTTCTTCCATCCAGGCTTTTCCAACTTCAATCTGTCTTCTAACCTCCGATGGTGCTGTTCCTCCAAAAGATACTCTTGCATTAACACATGCTTTGATGCTGATATCCCCTAAAGTTTCCTTTGTAACTCTTTCATCAATAGACTGAAGCTCTGTATCTGTTAAATCTTCAAAATCACAATTTTTATTTTCGCACATTTTGACCATACGTCCAACAATAGAATGTGCTTCTCTGAACGGAATACCCTGTTTTGCAAAGTGTTCCGCAATATCTGTTGCATTTAAAAAGCCTTTACCCATCTGCTTCTGAATCTGATCCATACGAAATTCTGTTTTTTCCAGCATTTTAGCAAAAATCTGAATACTTGCTTTCCATGTATCAATGGCATCAAATAAGCTTTCCTTATCTTCCTGAAAATCTTTATTGTAAGCCAGTGGTGTGCCTTTCATAACTGTTAAGAGCTGCATAAGGTCTCCATAAACACGTCCTACTTTTCCTCTCAGAAGCTCAGCCATATCCGGATTCTTTTTCTGAGGCATGATACTGCTTCCTGTACAGAAACTGTCATCAATCGCAATATAGGAAAATTCTGATGAGTTCCACCATGTAAACTCCTCCGCCCATCTGGATAAGTGCATCATCGAAATAGATGCATTGCTTAAAAATTCCAGACTGTAATCTCTGTCACTGACGCTATCCATCGCATTTTCTGTCGGTGCACGGAATCCTAACAATTCAGCTGTTCTATGGCGGTTGGTCGGAAGGGTCGTCCCTGCCAGTGCACAAGCCCCCAACGGGCATACATTCATTCTGTCATACGTATCCTGCAGTCGCTCAATATCACGCTTAAACATCTGGAAATACGCCATAAATACAAAGCCAAGAGTAATTGGCTGTGCATGCTGTAAATGAGTAAAGCCAATAGTGATCTCTTCTGCGTATTTCTCTGCTTTATCCAAAATCACAGATTCAAGATAACACAGACGATGAATAATTTCCTGTATTTCCTTTCTGACATACAAACGTCCATCAACCTGACACTGATCATTCCTGCTTCGAGCAGTATGAAGCTTCTTGCCAACTTCTCCTGTTCTCTGAATCAGACGACTCTCGATTCCCATATGGATATCTTCATCATTGACATCAAATACAATTTTTCCATCTGCGATATCTCTGCGGATTTCTTCCAAACCATTGATAATAATATCTTTTTCTTCCATGCTGACAATTCCCTGTTCTCCAAGCATAGTCACATGTGCAATACTGCCATTGATATCTTCATTATACATACGTTTGTCAAATCCGATAGATGCATTAAACTGCTTTACAATATCGTCCATATCCTTTTCAAATCTTCCGCCCCATAAGCTCGCCATATTATTCACTCTTCCTTTCTTTCCGATCCTTACAATATACATACATTTCTGCACCGGTTGCCCACCATACATTTTCAAAAGTCTCAATATAATCCAGCAATTCTTCTAATAAACCAATTCTTCCCGGAGCCCCGATAGCAGCCGGATCCAGCTGAAGCACATAACAAAGGCCATATTCATAGCAACCATAAAACTCATCCTTCCAGTTGTTAAGAACACCTGTATAATTGGCAATTCGCCCCTGTCCAGCCGGAAAAGCAGGATGATAATTAAATGCAAAATAAGGCAAATCATAATTCACCCAGTGAATCGGAATTTCCAACAATTCTTCTTCTCCAAGATTCTTCCAGTAAGGTCTGTCATCATCGCAAAGATTACTGGAATATACCAACCCGTTCTTTTTGGCTATTTTTAAGGTATCCAGCGTCAGTTCACCTTCCGGTGCCCGGAATCCCTTCGGAGTAACCCCGCATACGTTTTCAATTGCCTGAATGCCTTTTCTGATAGCTACTTCCTGTTCTTCCTCTGACAACAAAGCCATATGCTCGTGATGATAGCCAAGTGCCGCTATTTCATGTCCCTTTTCAACAATTTTCTTCAGCTTCTCAGGATACTGCTCCGCAACCCATCCCGGTGTGAAGAATGTTGCACGAATTCCTCTTTCCTCTAATATATCCAGGATTCTGTCTACACCTCTTGTCATTCCATACTGTCCGAGTGACAACGTTTTTGGCATGTCCACACATGTCGGATCTAACTGCAGCCAAAACAGTTCTGCATTCAGATTAATTGTAATCATTGCGCTGCATTTCTTGCCTTCCGGCCATTCCGGTCTTTCCAGTTTCATCATCTCTACTCCCCTCCTTTAAGAATTGCTTCTATACCAGTCAGCAATCTCTGTTCCTGTCGCTACCCACACATCCTCTTTGGATGTAATATGCTGCAACAAATGGTCAAGAATCTGAATTCTTCCCGGAGAACCGATAACCTGAGGATGGCTCATATAGGAAATGCAAAGGCCTTCTCTGTAATGTCCCCGGAACTCTCTCATAAAATTATCTTCCACAAGGCGATAACTTGAAATTCTGTCCTGACCGGCCGGTTCTGCAGGGTACATGTTATAAGCCATGGCTACATAATCATCAACTTCCCATTTTGTAGGAATTTCGATAAAATCTGTCTCTTCTCCGTTAATAACCGTACGATAAGGTCTGTCATCACCGCGCATGGAACTCGAATACCGAAAGCCTCTTTCGTACAGCAGTTCCGGTGTATTCTTCGCCCAGTCACCTGATGGCGTTCTGAATCCGGTTACTTCATGACCAATCAACTTCTTGAAAATCGCCTGTGTCTTCTCGATGATTTCAATCTGTTCTTCTGTCGTCTTGCCTGCAAAACGCTCATGTGCATATCCATGATGGCCAATCTCATGTCCTGCCTCTGCAATTCGTGTGATAACATCCGGATAACGCTCAGCTGTCAGTCCAGGTACAAAAAAGGTTGCCTTCACTCCATAACGCTCTAACATATTCAAAATACGGTCCACACAACGTTTTGGTCCATACTGCCCAACCGATAAAGATTTAATATACTTCTCTCCATTTGGAAGTCCACGATTGCCATTCTCCCACGTGGTATCTCCGTCTACATCAAATGTAAACATGACTGCACACTTCTTACCTTCCGGCCATTTTAAATTTCCCATAATCTACTCCTTTCTACATGCAATCCCGCATTCATCTCTCGAATTGGTTCACTTGGTCACCCATTCATTTGTTAAATAATAACATCAACAAGCATTTTTTGTCAATGTTTTTATTTAATATTACCAATTTTTACCAATAGCCAGCAAGCAATTACACTTTTTGAAGCATATCCATAGTTGCCTGTAGATGTGCATGCATTAATTCCTTTGCCCTGACTGTGTCACGACTGCGAATGGCATCAATAATCTGACGATGCGACTCCAGTTCTTCTCTCTCAGAAGTTGCCTCGAGTACATCAGAAAACTTGCCGTACATCATATCTAAAATCGCATTTAGCACAATTTCCAGCGTCTGGGTCATAAACATACTGCCTGTCTTTTCAGCATACAGCTTATGCAGCTCAAATTCACCAACCGTTGTCCCTGTCGTCTCATATGTATGTTGAATTTTTTTGTAGGCCTTCTCTAATTCATCAATATCTTTCTCAGAAGCATTGCGGATAATGAGTTCTACCCCCTTTTCTTCGAGCACCTGACGAACCTCATACGCCTCCAACATAGAATACCGCTCAAGATTTTTGCTCATACTGTCTGTACCGGCTCCCATGCTTTTGCCCGGCTGCTGCCTCAGAAACCTTCCTCGGCCCTGATGTGATACGATGATGCCCCTGCTCTCTAACACATGAAATGCTTCCCTCAAAACATTCCGGCTGACATTCAGTTTCTCAATCAGCTCTCTCTCCGGAGGAAGCTGCTCTCCTGGTTTGATTTTCTGCTCATCAATTAAATGATATAAGTCTTCAACTACTTCTTCATATAATAAAGTACGCGCAGAGCGATTCTTCAATCTCATATAGAATCTCCAATCTACTTAACATTATCAGCCATAATCATAACATATTTTTCCAAAACAGTATATGCCTATCCTCTAATTTAAATAGATTGATTTTCTATTTTTGCAATTTAATTCATTTCAGATTTTAACTGTTTAAACTCTGTTCTTTGAATTTTTTTATTCCTGTCCCAGCTTAGAAACTTCGGTTTTAATTCTGATACAAGAATTGCTGCAAAAATAAAAACAAACCCTGCCATCATCTGTGCGTTTATTTTCTCTCCTGAAAAAACAACACCAAAAATTACACCAAATACAGATTCAAGGCTTAAAATCAGTGATGCACTCGAAGAAGATGTGTATTTCTGTCCAATATTCTGCAGCAACAATGATAATGCTGTACAAATAACAGCCAGATACAGAATACCTCCAATAACACTTCTGTCTGCCGCAAAATGAATTGGGCGCTCAACTGTTAATGTGAACATCCACGCAAAAACGGCTGCAAATCCAAACTGAAGAATTGTAATCAGAATCGGATCTAAATCTTTTCCAAATTTTGCCACAGAAACAATATGAGCCGCAAATAAAACAGCACTCAGCAGCGCAAGACCATCCCCCAAAGATAAGGAAATACTATTTGTAAATGTGGCAAGACATATGCCTGCAACACATAAAACAGCTGCTATCACATTATAATGATCTGGTCTGCGTTTTTCCACCACCCAGGCCAGAAATGGCACAACGACACAATAAGAGGATGATAAGAATGCACTCTTCCCAGGCATTGCAAATATAACACCTATTGTCTGACTACAGTATGCCAGAAAAAGGCAAAATCCAATAATTGCACCATGCATTAAATATTTCTTATTTAACTGCTTCAGCTTTTTATGAAAAATCACACTGAGTACAAAACACCCAATGGTAAATCTCAATGCTAATAAAAAGTTTGGAGAAACCACATCTGTTGATGATTTAACAACCACCAGCGAACTTCCCCATGCAATTGCCACAATCAACAATGCAAACTTTGCTAATAAACTTTTTCTGTCTGCCATTATTATGAACTCCTTTCTTGAATTTATGCAAACATACTATCTGTTTTTAATTTTATGCAAATGTAATCATGGTTCCGGTTTTACCCTTTAAAGCATCCAGTGCACTATCCAGGCTTGTAATGATGGCCTTTTTATTCGGATAAGTTCTTACAAATTTCATGGCTGCTTCTACTTTAGGCAACATGCTTCCAGGGGCAAATTGTCCTTCTTCCACATACTGGGCTGCTTTTTTCAGGCTCATATGTGCCAAATCCTTCTGATCAGGTTTGCCCCAGTTAACTGCCACTTTTTCTACCTCTGTCAAAATCATCAATATATCTGCCCCTACCTGCTCTGCCAGAAGTTCTGCCGCAAAATCTTTATCAATGACGGCAGCCACACCTTCCATCGTTCCATCCGGATTTTCAATAACCGGAATACCGCCTCCGCCACAGGAAATCACAATGGAAGAATCCCACAGATTTTTAATCGCCTGTATCTCAACAATTTTCTTCGGCAGCGGTGAGGCTACAACCCGTCTCCATCCACGTCCGGCATCCTCCTTCATCTGGTAGCCATTTTCCGCTTCCAGTTTTCCGGCCTCTTCTTCCGTGTAAAATGGTCCTATTGGTTTCTGCGGATTCTGAAAGGCCGGATCGTTTTTATCTACAACCATCTGTGTAGCGACTGTCAACACCGGACAATTTTTATTTCTGATACTCAATGCATACTTCAGTGACTGCTGAATCTGGTAGCCAATATATCCCTGACTCATTGCTCCGCATACATCAAATGGCATTGCCGGTGTTATATCTCTTGCAGTCTCTGATGCCAGAATAATTCTTCCAATCTGCGGACCATTGCCATGAACAATGGCAAGTTCATGCCCCTGTTCACTGATGTCCGCAATCTTTTCACATGTGTGTTTCACTACTTCCAGTTGCCCCTGTGCTGTCGGCGCACTGTTCCGGGACTGCAGCGCATTGCCGCCCAATGCAATGACAATTTTAGACATTTCTTTCATTCCTCCTTTTTATTTCATCACATAATAATTTTTTTCTATCCTTGTTTCCCTGTTCCAAATGCTATATAATGAGAATCACAATATACAAGGAGGTATACCAATGAGCAGTCTTGTTCCTATTCAGAGTATTTATTGTTCCAAAGAAGATGAAACCCGATTATGCAGTTTTGACGTTGAAGTTCTGTCCAAACCTGCTACTCCGTTAATTCATCCTATGTCACGTTTATGGCTGATCAATGAGGGCGAAGGTACACTTCTTTTAAACAATAAACGTTATCATCTGACAAAGGGGACCCTCGTTTCCGTCCTCCCATGGCAGATAACTGAAATCACAGAAGTACAGTCTTCTCTTCAGTTTTTTGTCATGGCTTACTATTTTGACAATATCAATGAAATCATCAAAACCTTCTACAATCCAGACAGTGTCCATTTATCTGTTATGCAGACACTGTGCAAAGCACCTGTTCTTCATCTGGACGACTCCAAATTCCTGGAAATGCAGCATTTATTTCTTCAAATCCGTGATGAACTTCAGACCCATCGCCAAATAGAAGAACATCCATCTGAAACTGCCGGTGTTGAAGTTTCCGGATTAAGCAATCTGTTTATTACGAACAAACTGATTGAAATTCTGGTCTGCATTATGCGCGCCAGCCATACTCAGCCTGCATCCCCCGCATCTACTGATGCCAGTGAAATTCTTCAGTTTTTGTATACGCATTTAAATGAAAAGATAACACTTTCCATGTTGTCTCAGAAATTTTATATGAGTGAGTCATCCATCAGTTCTTATATCAAAAAGACAACCGGTTTATCCTTTTTTGATCTGATGAATGAAATGCGTGTTGGCAAAACCATTAACTATCTGCTCTATACAGATTTCACCCTGGAAGAACTTGCCGAAATTCTTGGATTTGTAGACAGTGCCCATATCAGTAAGGTGTTTCTGGCACGGATCGGCATGAAAGCCAATGATTTCAGAAAGACTTATCAGTCCATCGGCGACATGTGCCGCATCAAAGATCGCCGTATTTTTTACTCCATTGTGTCTTACATTTATCGCAATTATGCTGATGACCTTCACCCGAAAACGGTCAGTGAGAAGTTTCAAATCAGTCCCAAAGAACTGAATCGAATTCTTTTATTTCAGGTTGAAATGAATTTTAATGATTATCTGAACTTTATCCGTGTTAATCACGCATCAGAATTGCTTCTCAAAACGGACAAGAGTATCTTAACGATTGCCCTTGAAGTTGGATATAATAGTGAAAAAACACTTTCTCGCAACTTTCTCCGTTTTCGTTCTATGACTCCTGGCCAATTCAGACACAATATTGAATTTCAGGAAAACAAGCTTTAACTCCTAACACAATGTTGCATAGACAACGGCTTTGATTGTATGCATACGATTTTCAGCTTCATCAAATACTACGGACTGCTTGGATTCAAACACCTCATTGGTTACTTCCATTTCCTTCAGTCCGAACTTTTCTGCAATTTCAGCACCGATTGTTGTGTTTGTATCATGGAATGACGGCAGGCAATGCATAAAAATTGCTGTTTCTTTTGCCATGCTCATCACACGTTTATTTACCTGATAATCTTTCAAAAGTTTAATTCGTGTTTCCCATACTTCATCCGGTTCCCCCATGGATACCCAGATATCTGTGTAAATAATATCTGCATTTGCAGCGCCTTGCTCCACATTTTCAGTCAGAGTCACCGTGCATCCGTTTTCTGTCGCAATTTCTCTGGCCTTTTCTACCAGTGATTCTTCCGGGAATAATTCCTTTGGTGCACAGGCTGTAAAATTCAGCCCCATCTTGGCACAGGCTATCATTAAGGAATTTCCCATGTTATTTCTGGCATCGCCCATATATGTGAAGTTAAGTCCCTTTAATCTGCCAAAGTTCTCTTCGATTGTCAATAAATCTGCCAGCATCTGTGTCGGATGGAACTGATCTGTCAAACCATTCCACACTGGGACACCCGCATATTCTGCCAGCTCCTCTACCAGATTCTGATCAAATCCACGATACTCAATACCATCGTACATTCTTCCCAGTACACGGGCTGTGTCTGCGATGCTTTCTTTCTTACCCATCTGGCTGCTTCCTGGATCAAGATAGGTAACACCCATGCCCAAATCCATACCCGCTACTTCGAATGAGCATCTGGTACGTGTTGATGTTTTTTCAAATAAAAGAACAATATTCTTGCCTTCCAGATATTTGTGAGGAACACCGGCTCTTTTCATGTTTTTAAAATTTTTTGCAAGATCCAGAAGGTAACGGATTTCCTTCGGTGTGTAATCCAACAGTTTTAAATAATTTCTTCCTCTGATATTTGTTGCCATTGCTTTTACTCCTTTTATTAATAATTTCTGTTTATTTTTTAAGTTCTTCCCGCTCTAGCGGCATACTCATACAGCGTGGACCTCCTCGTCCTCTGGACAGTTCCGAACTTGCCATCTCAAGAACCTGAATGCCATGTTCCCGCAATATCTGATTTGTCACATAATTTCTGTCATAAACGATGACTTTTCCCGGCTCAATACAAAGTGTATTAGACCCATCATTCCACTGCTCACGCTCGGAAGCGATTCTATCCTTTCCACCGCACTCAATCAGTGTCACCTTATCCAATTCCAGATACTTTGCCAGAATATCAGCCAGTAGCATATTGGACTCTTCCACTCTCAGCTGACCTTTTTTCTCGCCTTTTGTAATTTCGAAAATTCGAAGTGTCCGCATAATTCCCGGATGAATGGTAAATTTGTCAACATCCACCTGGGTACATACTGTATCAAGATGCATAAACGCTCTGACAGCAGGAATATCTAATGCCAGGATTGTCTCTATTTCTGATGTTTCGTCCTCAAATACTTTCTGAGCCAGCAATTCAATCGCTTCCGGTGTTGTCCGCTGTGAAATGCCAATAGCAAGAACTTTATGACTAAGATTCAGAATATCTCCGCCTTCTATAGAAAAATCCTGCTCTCTGTCATAATAAAACGGTACTTTTCCTGCAAAATCCGGATGATAATTCAATACGTATTTGCCGTAAATCGTTTCTCTTCTTCTTGTTGGCGAATACATCCGGTTAAGACTTACGCCATTTCCAATTGATGCAAATGGATCTCTTGTAAAATAAAGGTTCGGGATTGGATCAAGTAAAAACTGACTTTCTGTCCGAACAAGACTGACCAGTGGACACGTCATCTTCACATTCAGTTCTGACGCTTTCACGCCTGACATTGTTTTTAAAACCAAATCCTTCTCATCCTGAATGTCCATCAGGTATGCATACAACTGCTTTCTTAATCTCGCTGCTGATGCACCACCCTCCGAAATGAACTCTCCGACAAATTGTTCTTTTTTCTCAGTGTCTTTCAATACATCCGCCATTAAATCTTCCAGATAAACAACTTCGATTCCCTGCCCTCTCATAATTCCCGCAAACAAATCATGTTCATTTCTTGCGGTTTTTAAGTAAGGAATATCATCAAACAAAAGTCGTTCAAGGTCTTCAGGTACTAAATGTTCAAGCTCCTGCCCAGGTCTGTGGAGCATAACCTTTTTCAATTTTCCAATTTCACTTTTTACGTGAATTGCCATTGTGCGCCTCCTCCTCTGTCGTTTTTGTTCACCAGCTGATGGTTCAATTTTAGTATGGATTGCATAAAAATATCGGACACAGCTTCTTTTGTTTTTCGTATTTTAACAGGTCTTTCTGCTGCTGTTTTTCAACAAATATCCGCCATTTTTCCCGTTTTTTTCTCTTTATTCCAGTTCCGTTTTAACGTTAAAATACAAAATTTTGGCAATAAAAAGTCCGTCGCTTTTTATAAAAACAAAGTAAAGGTTTGCTCGAAGTTTGCTGAATGCCGAATCTAAAACAAAATTCTCCTTTTTCTGCACAAAAAAAGTGTGCCCCTGTCATATAAGCTGGACTTAAGCTGACAGACTGCACACTTTCAAATGGTTACGTCAATGGTTATTTTTATTCTATTGTATAAGAAATAATTTAGGAGCCCCCAATGCCGCTTCGGCTCATTCCCTCCAAAATAAAAAAGGTTCGCATTCAACAACTTTATACCAGCTCAATCTGTGCCTTACCCTTCTCAAACGTTTCGCGTCATAAAAATACGTGTTTGAGAAGGGTAAGGCAACAGATGAGCCGTCAAAGTTCCTGAAGCGAACCTTCATTTATTTATTCTTCGCCTTTGAGTTCGTCTTCGAGTTCTTCTACGATCTCCCCGGCTGTGGAAAATGCTCTGTCGGCTGCGGTACGTACCATTTCATCCCACGATGTGAAGCGGGTACTTTCTCTGACAAACCCATCAAACACTTCCTCATTATACACCATTATATCGGATTTCCAGTTTGTAAATACTGCGCTGGAAGACTGAAAATCTCTGAAAGCTTCAAAATTCGTCTCCGCCTGCATGAATTCATCGGTGAAAATTGTTTCCAGCAACTTCTTATCATCGGGAGACATTGGAATATACGCAAA
>JABLTO010180916.1_pt1 | contig 17094 bp, 9 predicted proteins | sample 7160091 | NCBI WGS metagenome assembly JABLTO01 (sample SAMN14651225, study PRJNA627086) | human gut metagenome | isolation source: feces | host: Homo sapiens
TATTCTTCAAGAGATATAGAAACTGCATGTCGAAGAGATATCAATTTTATGTTTCTACTAGAGGGTGCTTCGCCTCCGGATCATTCAACATTTGCTTTTTTATTTACAATATATCATTATATATCAATATAAGATAAAAAAAACTTAAATATGATATAATATTAATATGTATTATAGGGGAAAGGATGAACGGTTTTGAATAGAGATATTTTTAAGTATTTAGAAAAGGATTATAAGGAATTATATAGCCTAGGAGAGGATATAAATAATTTAGTATTTACTTCTCCACATAGTGTTATATTAAAGTCAAGAGTTTTTATAGAAACATTAAGTAAGGAAATTGCAACTTTTGAAAAAATGGACGAGTTAAATAGTTTGAATTTAGCAGAGAGATTAAGTAAATTGAAATTTGCAGGATTATTTCCAAGTGAAATAAATGATTATTTTTTTCAAATTAGAATCAATGCAAATAAGGTAGCACATGAAGCAATCGAAGGAGAGTTACAAATTGCACTTAGTATACACAGATATATATTTAAAATAACATGTTGGTTTATAGAGACATATATTGATTATAATTTTAATGCACCACTATATAAAGACCCATTACCAAAATCAAATAAAGAAGATAAAAAAGAAGAATCAAATTTATTAATTAGGTTAATGGGAAAAGTAGATTCTCTTATAAATTCAAATAAAAAAACTGAAGAAATGATATTGGAGAAGGTTTCAGGTGAAAATAATAGTAAAGAGAAAAATGTAAATGTAGAAGAGGACAGTAATAATAAGATAGTAGAAGAAAAAGAAGAAGTTGCTGTAACTAAAGAAGTTGCTATTACGAAAGATGTTACTGAAGTTAAAAAAGAGTGCCTCATTCAAGAATTATCAAAATTAAAAGAGTCATCAAAAGAAGCCGTTGAAGGATTAAATACATTTAGTCCGTTTAAAAAATATATGCACGTAAATAGAGATGCGCAAAATGAATTACAAGATATAATTTTTGAAGCTGAAAAAAAAGAAAATTCTCAGTTAATACTAGTATGTGGTAGTGTCGGAGATGGTAAATCACATATTATTTCATACTTTAAGAGTAAGTATCCAGAGATTATGAATAACTTTAAATTACATAACGATGCAACAGAAAGTTTAGAACCAAATAAAACATCGATGGACACATTAAATGATATTTTAGATAATTTCAGTGATGAAAAAATAGATACAAGTACAGAGAAGTTAATTTTAGCAATTAACTTAGGTACATTAAATAATTTTATTGACTCAGATTATGGTAATAGATTTACAAAGTTACAAAAGTATGTTGAAAATAAAAAGATATTAGAAAAAACTATAGTAGAAAATAAGTTTGACTCTTCTAGTAATATTCAATTTATTAACTTTAGTGATTATAATTTATATACGTTAAAAGATGGAAAAGTACAATCAAAATATATAAAAGAACTTATAAACAAAATCACTAATCCATCAGAAGTAAATGATTTTTATAATTCATATAAAGAAAATTGTAGTAACTGCAAAAATAAAGATAAATGCCCGATTAAAGCTAATTATGAATTGATAAGTGAAGATAGTGTTCAAAATGCAATAGTAGATTTATTAGTGCAATGTATTATAAAGAAAAAGATTATTATTTCAACAAGAGCTTTATTAAATTTTATGTATGATTTGATAATTGCAAGATCACATATAGATGTGAACTCACCTATGTTTAAAGATAAGATTGGGAAGCTTAAAAATGAAGAATATATAAGCTCATTAACACCTAATATAATCTTTGATCATAAAGAATTATCATTTATATTTAATGCATTAAGTACTCTAGATCCTTTAAATGTAAGAAATGAAAAGGTTGATGATTTTATTATTAAATTTAATAATTCAACTGAATTAATGGAATTCTTTGATGAGTATATAGATTATCCAAAGGGATATATAGAAAAGATATATAATGTTAATTTTGAGGAATTAGAAGGTAGAAGAATAAAAAGTAATTTATTAAAGTTATTTATAAGAAGCTATTATCTTTGTGGCAAAGGTGATTTATTTTCATTAAAAGATGAAGTATATGAAAACTTTATAAGGTATTTATATTTCTGGAACAAGGGTGACAAGGCAAAACTTATTGGATTATATGGAGAAATGAAGGATGGTATTTTAAAGTGGAATGGTGAAGCAGAAAAGAACCATATTAATATATTTGTTGGTAAAAACCAAGTTAAATATAAGGTAAGTGAAGAATTAGAGTTAAAAGCTGATGTAAGTAATTTGCCAAATAATAATGATAATGAACTTATTAAATTCTTAACTGAAATGGAGCTTAAATATAAAGGTGATGGATTAGAGAACTCTTGTGGAGTAGATATTGATTACTCACTATATGAATTATTAATTAGAGTTAGAAATGGATATAGACCAAATAAAAAGGACAAGAATAATTTTATAAAATTTATCGAATTTATAAATAAAATAGAATGTGCAGGTACTCAAAATAGTAGGTTAACGTTCACTGAAAAAAATAGAGAAGAAAATAAAAAGTATAGATTAGAGTTTGATGAAGAATTTGAAATATATAGATTTGTGGAGATTTAAGAATGAATATGATGGATGAATATAAATTAGATTTAGATCAAGTAAAAAAAAGGTTTTTCCCAAATGAATCAATAGCACATAAGCACAATATAAAATTTAAATTATTACCTTATGTAGCTAATGATAAGAATTTAGTATTAGATTTTCAAGGTGTAGTAGGTGAACTATCAAGAAGAATGTCTGGAAAAGAACTTAAAGAAAATTTTGATGTAGATTTATTTATTAACGAGGCTATAGAAAGAGTTAGTGAGTTTGATGGAGAGAATAGTAAAGAGGTATTAAAAGATATTATTAGAACAATGTTTATTGATAATGGTAAGTTAGTTGATTTTGATGTTAATACAATTAATTATTTACAATCAACCAACGATGATATTAAAATAGCAAAATTTTTATTTTCAATATTCTTTGATGATAGTTTACAAGAAAATATTCAAGAGTGTTATATTAAAAAAACAAATAATATTCTATATAACTTGGTATTAAGTAGTCTACCAGAATTAAAAAGTAAAAAATATAAAAAAGAAGAGTATAATTGTTATTTGCCATTTATAAAGGAATTATTTTTAAAAGATTTTAAGTTTATTCTTAGTAATGAAGAGTTATATAGGAGTTCTTTAAGAAGATTAATAGAATATTACTATATGTTTTATGTATCACAATTAATTGTAAAGTTAAGTAAATTTGAAAAAGCTGATATTTATAGTCCAGATAAAATTTATTATACATTAGAGTGGGAAAGCACATCAAAAAATAGAACGGCATATAAATTTGGATGGGAATTATTAAAGGGAAAAGTGGATTGTATATATTCTCATGCAATAACATTAGAATTATTAAATCATCATACACTAGATAAACAGTTAACATACAAGGATTTATATGATCTATTCAGTAAGTCTATTGATAAAATAAGTTTGAAAACAGAAATTTCATCCCTTATAGATGTATATATCGATGGTATAAAAGATGTTGAGTGGCAGAATTTTAAAGAAATAACACATGAAAGTGAAGAGGAAGTTTTTAAATATGTTTACAAATTATTTGATACTGTTGAATATCAATTCAAAAGTTCAACAAGAGGAAGGGCATATGATGCTTACAAAAATTGGTTTGTGAAGTTTGTATATAATAACTTTGCAAAGAGAAGAGGTCAATTAGGATATAATTTAAATATGACAGAAGATGATATTATCTTAATGACTAAAATATGTATTAATAACAATGAAAAAATGAAACTTAACAAATTATTTGATGAATTTGAATTAAGAGGTATATTTTTTGATAGAGATTCCAAAACAAAGATTGTACAGTTATATGAGAAGTTAAATTTATTAGAAAAGAAATCAGATAGTGGGGATGCACAATATGTCAGATCAGTTTTATAGTTATTTAGCAGAAAAAATAATAGAGTTTTTTAGAATTAATCCTTTAACTCCAGGGTCAAAGTATAATATTCAATTTGAAAAAGAAGAAGAAGTAAGAGAATTATACGAGAAGTTAAAAGAAAATACTTATTATAGGGATTATGAGTATAAAGATCCCAAAGGAGAAGTGAAATATAAATCTTATGAATTAGACTTTAATGGAGTGCAATTAATAATATCAGCAACCATAGATGATGTTCAACCTGATTTTTTAACTAGATTAAGAAATATGGTTGGTATGGAATCGGGATATGAAAGAAAAGCTATTTTATTTATTCATAATACTACTTTAGATAGTATTATGGGAGGGACAGAATCTTTTGCAAAAGAAGGAATGCCTTTTCATATAGATTCTATACAAAAAGATATTAAGTCAGAGTTAGAAGGTTCTTCATTTACAGATGTAGATAAAGCAATTATTAATATGGATTTAGAGAGAAAGAAGAATGTTCTGTTTCAGGACAACAATTCTATATTTGAGTATAGAGAAGTTTTAGATATTTTAAATAAAGGCTGTATTAATAAAGAGCAATATAAAGATTTTGGGTTATTTTATGATAGCAAGTTAAGTGAATTTGAAGGGAAAGAGTTAAAAAATAGAATAAAAGATAATGCTTTATATTTTAATAGAGTAGATGAAATACACAATTATGGAACACCTGAAACTCAATTAGAAAAATACTTTGAGGAGAAAGGTATAGAGAAGCTTAAGGTTAGCGAATGGAAAGATGTCGAATATAAAGAAGTTAAGAGGTCCGTTGATGAAAAGAAGCTAATTAAACCTTTAGAATATTTATCCGCTTCTCATGAGTGGGATAAAGAAGAGGGAACATCAAAAGCAAAATCAAGAATAAGAAATATAATAGTATTTAATGAGACTAAAGCTGAATCTGTAGATTTAGAGTTTTCTTTTGATGATTATTTAAAGAAAGAGTATATTTACAAGGTTGAAGGACAAGTTGAAGCCTCAACTTCAGGACGAAAATTAAAGGTAACAATAAAAGATGTAGAGGGAAAATCTAATTTTTATAAAGTTATTTATAAGGATGAAAAAGTAAAATTTGAATTTAAAATTGTTATGCTTAAATGTAATGAAAAATATCTAGAAAGTATAAAATCTAGATTTTCATTGGTAATTAAAAAGAAAGAACAATATATATCAATTAATACTAATGATTCTTCTGTAACATTTAATGAGTTTGCTGAAGGAAACGTAACTAACTATGAACTAGATTCTAATAATGATGTTATAAGTATTGAAAGTGATGAAAAACTAACAGTTAAAATAAGTGAAAACTTTGAATATGAAAATGATAGTGATTTAGCTAAATTTAACTTAAAAATAGGAAATGAATTGGTTCCAATTGGTATAGTGGGAACTACAGAAAAAATAGTTCCTATAGAAGGATTTAAAGTTTGGAAGTTAAAAAGAGAAAAAAACAGTGACTTTAAGTTGATAGGAGATAATAAATTACAACATGGTACTAGGGAATACTTTGCTAGAGATGAATTTAGAAAAAATTTAAATCTAGAAAAACAAATAATTGAGAATGAAGGTTTAAGTTTTCTTGATACAACAGATGGACTTGAAGCTATTGATTTAGATTTAAATAGTGAAGTGAAAAAGACTTATTGTAACATATTAGAATATTATAAAATTTCTAAAAAGCTACCAAGTTTAACTTATTTAAATGATGACTTAAAGAAGTTATATGAAGAGTTTATAGGTGCATATATAAAATCATTAAATAATATTGAAGAAGGTTCCTATTTAACTCAATCTGAAAAGAATTTATTTAAGATTGGAACAATAAAAAGAGAAGTTGAAGATAGGGAGTTAATATTTACATCTTTACATCCATTAAATATAGCATATCAACTACACTTAATTAATTGTATTGATGATGAGACTATTTCTGACGAAGTATTAAAGAAATTTACTTCAACATATCTTTTACCATATATAGTTGATGAAAATGATAAGTTATATATACCTATGGAACAACAGCATACGCCTGAATGGAAGTATTATGTAGATGAAAGTCTTCCAAGATACAAGAGTTCTAGGGATTTTGTATCTAAGTTAGTTAATGAAAAGTTAGAAGAATTTGTAGGTCATTTTAAATATATGTTTGAAATGGGTAATAATGCTCCTATAAGAATTAATTTAATTAACACAGGGGATAGTAAAGAAATACTTCAAGGTATATTTAAGTATTATGTTAAGCAACTTAAGAGTGATAAGACTAAAGAAGTATTACCGATAGATTTATTTATATATTCGAATAAGAACATAACTAATGCATTTGAAGAAGTAGCATTTAATGAAAATATTAATAGTTTAAAAGAAATTTATAACTTAGATTTAAAGGTTGATCATATGTCGGAGGAAGATGTATTAAATCTTTATAGAGAAAAGGTACATTTCTATACGAAAAAAGTAGAAGATGGAATAGAATATGCACATATAACTTTCTTAGAAATGAATAATGAAGCTAAGAAGGTTACTTCAAATATGGATGATATACCATCAGGAATAATATTAAATGGGATGATTTCGGGGGTGCCATCAGTATTTCTAGGAGATTCATATAGAACGGGATTTGGTACGAAATATACGAATACAGATAATAAGGTAATGAACATAGCTATAAAGTTAAATGCTGTTAATGCTTGTTCAGCAGGTGAACCATTTAATAGTAATCAATGTAAGGCTATATCAGTCCCTAATAATAGTAAAACAGTTTTAGATAAAATATATGATGCAAGTCACTGGATTACATTTATCGATCCAAAAGTTGATTTAAACTTCTTTAAAAATGATCCTAAGGCTAAAGATTTGCTTATTATTCATTATAGCGATCAATATACTACGGCGGGGGGATATGATGCTATAACTGTTACAAGAAAATCTGGTCCTTATCAAAGAGTTATAGAAGAATTCTTAACTAAAAAAGGAATAAAAAATGCACATGATTATTCACCAGCAGTAATAAATATGTTTAATGCTGTTAATGGAGATTGGCTTTTAAGGCTGTTATCAAGTAAATCTCATTTTCCTAAAGAAAAAATAAGCATTCTTTCTGCAATAAAATTAGCATTAGCTGAATTTAAAAAAGATAATATTATTTGGGTTCCTATATCATTAGAAGAGGTATTAAGGGTATCTGGAGGAGCAGGATTAAAACAAAGTGAAGGATTCTTTTCTGCTAAAAACTTAGGATTTGATACTGGAGTAACTAGTGATGATATTTTACTCGTTGGGATTGAAACAGTAAACAATGAGGTTTTTGTTCATTATTATCCTATAGAAGTTAAGATAGGAGAAAATAATTCAACATATATACAAAAGGGAATTGAACAAGCAAAATCAACTAAAAAGATATTTAACGAGACACTATTACCAGATGAAAATGGTGATTTGACAAGCACTCAAAAAGTTTACAGAAACTTCTTAATGCAATTAGTTATAACTAGTGCAGAAAAGTTAAATTTATATAATGTTTGTGATGAAGAAAACTGGATTAAAGTAATTGATTCTGATTTAAGAAGAAGATTACTTAATGAAGAGTATGAAATAAGCAGTTCTTTTGATAATTCAATTGGGGAGGCTGCAGTTATATCATTTAAAAAGGGTGTAACTTTTAATGATATTAGATTAGAAGATGAAGTTATGGTAATAGAAATGTCTGAAGAAGAAGGGATTAATTTTATAACTAAGAGTGTTAAGGAAATTAGAGAAATTGTTGATGGAGTAGAAGTAGTTGGTACAGAATCAACAACAGTAGTTGATGGTAATGATATTAAAGAAATTGCTGATGATTCAGATGATATTAATATATGTACACCAGAAGAACTATTATCAGATAAAACATCAACGCATAATCCAGAAGTTCAAACAGTAGGTGAAGTTGGAGATCAATATATATCAAATATAAAAGAAGAAAGAAATATGCAGATATTATTTGGAGTTAATGAAAAAAATAATAAAGAAGTTTATTGGTATCCAAATGATACAGATAAAGTATTCCATACTAATACTGGTATTATAGGAACAATGGGAACTGGAAAGACCCAATTTACTAAATCAATGATTACTCAAATTCATAGAGAGTCAAAATATAATGTTGATGGAAAAAATGTTGGAATATTAATCTTTGACTATAAAGGTGATTATAATAATTCTAAAACAGATTTTATAGAAGCTACGAATGCAAATGTATATGAATTGTATCATTTGCCATTTAATCCTTTATCAGTTATAAAAGCGAAGAACTCTAAGCCAATGTTGCCACTTCACACAGCTAATAGTTTAAAAGTTACATTAGCTAAAGCCTTTGGACTTGGAATTAAGCAGGAAACATTGTTAAGAGATTTAATAATGGAGGCTTATGAGAAGAGGGGAATAATTAAAAACAAACCAGAAACATGGGAAAAACCAGCTCCTACATTAAAAGATGTTTATGATATATATGTAAATAGAGAAGATTTAAAAGAGGATAGTCTTTATGCTGCATTTAGTAACTTAATAGACTTTGAGATCTTTGAACCAGATCCACATCAAACAAAGAGTTTATTTGAATTAATTGATGGAGTTACAGTAATAGATTTATCAGGATATGATCCAGATATCCAAAACTTAGTTGTCGCAATTACATTAGATTTATTCTATTCACAAATGCAAGCTTATGGCCATAGTGGAGTACAAGGAAATCTAAGACAGTTAAATAAGATGATATTAGTTGATGAAGCTGATAATTTCTTAAGTAAGGATTTTGAAACTTTAAAGAAGATACTTAAGGAAGGAAGAGAGTTTGGAGTAGGAACTATACTTTCAACTCAATTATTAAGTCATTTCTCAACAGGGGAAAATGATTATGCTAATTATATTCTAACTTGGATAGTTCATAATGTTGCTGAAATTAATCCAAAGGATGCAAAATATATCTTTAATGCTCAAGCTAAGAGTGATCAAGAAATAATTTGTAATAAGATTAAGAGTTTAAGTAAGCATTATAGTTTGGTTAAGATGGGAGATACTGATAGACCTATATTTATGAAAGATAAGGCCTTTTGGGAGTTAGTTAAATAATCAAGAGTTAACATTCATTATATACCATAGAATTATATTTGTTTCTTAGTATTTTCAAGCTAATAAAAAAATCTACCCTAAAGGTAGATTTTTTTATTAACTATTATTATATTAAAATATCAGATAATACTGTATTTTTAGATATACTTAGTCTAATAAAGCTTGAGATTTTGTTTTTATAACCTAATTCATCTATTACATAAGAGGGTTCACTAATTCCACAAGCAGATCCTGCAGAAATAGCCACTTTATCACCTAAATCTTTAATAAACATTTCATTAACTATACCAGGAATCAACATTCCAATAACTCCAGGGATTTTATTAACTGGATCACCTAAAAACTCAGTTCCAGGATATTTAGCTAATATCATTTTTTTAGATTCAACTTCAAGTTGTGCTATTTTCTTAATATATTCATTCATATCTCTCTTAGCAATTTCACAAGCCTTACCAAATCCAACTATATTATGAACTCCATGAGTTCCAGCTCTATATCCAGATTCTTGTTGACCACCATGAATTAAAGAAGTTAGTTTATAATTAGTTAATCCATTTTGTCTTATATATGCAGCACCTACACCTTTAGGAGCATATAATTTATGCGCTGAAAATGACATGAAATCTACTGGTAGAGTATTAACATCAATGTCGATTTTACCTAATACTTGTGTAGCATCTGTATGAAATAATATATTTTTTTCTTTAGCTATTTTGCTAAGTAGATTAATATCATTTAATGATCCAATTTCATTATTACCATAAATAAAAGAAGCTAAAATAGTATTATCTTTAATAGTTTTTTCAAATAATTCAGCATTTACTTGTGCATACTCATTAACTGGCAAAAAGTCTACTTCAAAACCTCTGTCTATTTTTTTTACAGCTTGTTTTTTTATAAATCTACTTGCTACAGATTTAGTTGGATTATTATTAAATACTTCACCATTTAAGAATTTACAAGTTTGCAATACTGATTTATGTTCGACTGTAGAAGTTATAATATGATTACCTTTTTCTTCATAGTACTTCATATAATCAGCAACACCTTTAATAATAAAGTTATTACTTTCAGAAGCGCCACTAGTAAATATTATTTCATTAGGTTTTGCATTAATAAGAGCAGCAACTTGTGATCTAGCCTTTTCAACTGCTTTTTCTGCATTTACTGCTAATGTATAGTGTCTACTAGAAGGATTACCAAACTCTTCTTTAAGGTAAGGAAGCATAGCTTCCAAAACCTCAGGATCAACAGGAGTAGTGGCACTATTATCTAAATATATCATATAGATGCATCTCCTTTTTGAGTAATTGTTCTTAGGAATTTCTCTAAATTACCACCTGAATATTTATAAAGGTTTTGAAGTATTTCAGCACCTTTATCTATATGTTTTTTTGTATATAAAGGATAATATTCATCATCAGTTAAATGTTTATTTAAATTAACTTCCATTAAAGATTTATATACATTATCAAACTCACCAGTAACAGTTGATCTTTGTAATTCTAATCCATTTGTATCAGTTTCTCCATATAAATCAATTGAATTAGTATCTTTTAAAGATAATGCAATAGCAATCTTTGATAGAGCAAATGGCTTAAGGTTACTACTAGCACCTATTTCTTCAAATATTTCTTTTGTCTTTTTTGATGTTTTAAGTCTAAATCCCATAATTACACCTCGAAGTAACCTTTCTTAACTTCAGTTTTTCTTGCACTCTCATTATATAAAAGTAAATATTCATCACAAATATAAGGTTTAATAACATTATATAGGTTAGAATCAATTTCTTCATTTGTAGAGAGAATAATTACTTGTTTACTTATATTAGGTAAGTAATCTACAGTTAAAGTCTTTCTATGACTTTCGTCAATTCTAGCATAAGGAGTATCTATAATAAATGGAACTTCAACTCCAGAACTTTTAATTAATGCCCAAATTAAGCAAAGAATATAAATTTGTTTTTCACCTTTAGAGAAGTCATTAACATTAACTTTAGTTCTTACTTTAATATCTTCCCAACTTGGATTATTATTTAAGTATTCCATTAATTCAGATAAAGATGAAACAGGATATTTATTTAAAAGATCTTCTATAAACATAAGACCATATTTCTTAGAAATATCATTTATACCTAAGTTGCTAATTATATTTTGAATTTCAAGTGAGCTATATCCTCTATTAACATATAATGTTGATTCGAATGAATCATCAATTACAATACTTGAAACATATTCATTTTTTCTAATTATAGTCTTAAATATACTTATAAAGTTTTCTTCTATTAATCTTAGTTTATCTTTAGTTAATGTAGTTAATAAAGCATCAAGATATTCTGTAAGATTAGATGATAACTCTAAAACATTATTATCTTGTAATGAAGAAGTGTATTGATTTTTAGCCCTAATATAATGATATTCCGCATTTTTAAGTTCTTCATTACAATTATCTAACTTATGTTTTAATGTTAGAATAGAGTTCTGAGTATTAATTATATTATTATTAATAGCTTCTATTTCTTTTAGATAATTTTCAACTAATTCTCCTGAAATAGTTGAATTCAATTTATCTCTACAATCTCTAAGTTCTATAGCAATAGATTTTAATTTATCAAAATTATTAATTAATGATCTTTTGTAAGTTTCATTATTAGCAATAATTGAAGTTATTGTTGATAAAACGTTGATTTTTTGATCATCAGATAATAATAATATCTCACTTATATTTTGTAATTCATTAACATCAAACATATTGTTTAATATAGTTACTGCAATTTCATCAAAATCAGCAGAGGAATTGTTTAAAGTAGGTATAGAATTAAAAGATTTTTTAATTATTTCACCTGATAATTTGTTTTTTACTGCTTTATATGATGATATATTTTCTTCTTTATCAATTTGTACTTTAGTATCTACTAGCAAATCACTAATGATTAAGAATGGTAATATATCATTACAGAAATCCTTAATTTCTTGATTTATAATTGAACGTTCATTTTCTAGCTTAGTAATTTTAGAAGTTATTTCAGCACGTTCAGTTTCTAATATACCACCAGAACTTTTAAATTCATCATCAAGAGTATTTTTTTTAACTAAAAGTTCATCAAGTTCTAATTCTTTAGCTTCAATATGAGAAGAGATTAAATCTATTTCAGATTTAGCAGTTTTAACTCTATTTAATGCTTCATCATAAAGAGTTTGAATATCATTTAAATTAGTATTATTTTTAGAAATATTTCTTTGATAAGAAAGTAATTGTTTCTTTAAAATATTAAAGGTATCATAATTAAATAATTGCAGTACTGCATCCTTCAAGCTATTTGATGAATTTTTACCTATAAAGAATTCAGTAAGTTCTTCTCCGTCAAAGAAGAAAAAGTCGAATAAACTTGGTGGTAAAACTGATTGAAGATATCTATTAAAGTAATTAATTTCATCTTCATTTAACACAGAACCATTTTTAGTAACTTCAAAACGTTCAACTATTTTTTGTTTAATATATTGCCAACTTCTATTTAAAGTATAGTTATTAATTTGAGTACCTTCTTTAAATGATAATGATAATGATATGTCGCAATTTACAATATCATTTTTAAAAGCATTGTTATTTATGTTGTTTTTTACCTTAGTTAAGTAGTTTGAATTTATACCTATATATCCATAGCTCATTGGTCCATAAATACAAAGCTTTATTGCTTCGAATAAAGTTGATTTACCGGCTCCATTTTCTCCACCAATTAAAACTATATTTTTGTTTTCTTTAGGAGAAAAAGAAAATTCAGTTTCATCTTCATATGATCTAAAGTTTTTAAGTTTTATACTATTAATTATCATTTTCTATCTCCTCAATTATACTTTTGTGTAAATATCTTTGGTTTAATACCTTCGAAATTGATTTATCTAATACGGTCTTATTAGTAAAATGTTTTGATTTATTAGTTTCAATAAGTAATTTATTAATTAAATGATCAGATAAATTAAATTCTTTGTTTAGATTTTTTATTGTATCTAATGTTTCTTTATCAAATATAGGCTTCTTAAAATCATGCCATGGAAGTTTCTCACCAATAACTTCATAATAAATATCAACAAGACTTCTTCTAGTTAAATCTTCTTCGTCATCCCAAATCATATCAATTTGTTCTAATTCCTCAATAGTTATAAGAGGAAAATCAATAAATTCATTCATTACTAGTTGAGTTTCTAATAGCCTTTTTAGAATTTCTTTTCTAGCAAAGAAGTTAAAAGGACCATAGCCAATAACATGAATATATGGCTTAGTTTCCTTATCAAATATTTTATTTTCATCTAACTTATATTCTGAAATAAGAGGTAGTAATTCTAAAAATATTTTTTCTTTATCAGTAGATTCTCTTTTACCAGAAATCTTATCTTCTTGACTATTTCTTAAATCAATATATTTTTTATTACTTTCTTCATCAGTAAATATATAATTTTTATTTAATGTAAAATCATCTAAAAGTGGTAAATCTTCTAAATATAATTTTTTGTAATAATGGTTACCATCACGTCTAAATTGTTGTCTGTATTCATGTTTATCTCTTATACTTAATAGCCAAGCCCTAAAATCAAGAAGTGGCATTAACCAATCTTCACCGTTTTTTATAAAGCCAGTAAGAGATTTATCTTCTTTAACAACTGTACATATCCAGCAACCAAATCTTGAATTACCACATGAAGGGGAATCTACTTCTCCTTTAGCATTTTTAGTTATAGTAAAAGGACATTCTCCAGCATCTGAGCCTGCATATAATGCAAATAATTCATTATTATCTCCACCCCATGGAGTTACACCATTATTACTAAGTAAAGTTTTCCAAACATCATCAGTTGTATAATCAACTATTGGATTATATACATAAGTGTTTTGTAGTGAACCATGAGGAGTTAATAAATAGCCATCAATTGCTCTATTTTCTATTCTTATTTTTCTTGCAATACTTTCAGCTTTTCTAACACCAAGTAATACGATAACCTCACCATTTTCTTTAACTTTTTCTTCAATAAAAGTATTAGATGGTTTAATTTTAAGGCGTTCTGTACACCATCTGAATCTGATAGAAGTTGGAGTAGGTAGTCCTTTACCGATTATATTAGTCCAAAATGTATTGTTATAGTCAGGGTGAACCATTTCTGCATATAAAGGTAATCCTTTAGCTTGAGCACCTTTATTAATTAATTGAGAAGCTTCTTTTAGATATCCTAACACTATAGGATTTTCAATAAGGGTATCTGAAGATACTACATAAATTGGTTTATGCCTTTCTTCTTTAGATAGTGATTCTAACATAGTGAAAGCTAGTTGAACAACAACTGTACTATCTTTGCCTCCACTATATCCTATAATCCAAGGTCTATTATCATTTTTATAAACAAGCTTCATTTCTTCTATTACTTCATTTATTTTTATGTTTATATCGTTAGTTGTCATATAATCATCCTTCTATTTTTGAAATTCACTTTCAAGTTTTTCTTCCTCTTTTGTTAGTGGAAGACCAATTTTTGTTTTAATTAATATACAAGTTAATTTAACATAGCTTGCACTTTTTACAATACGTCCATTTGGTGCTATAACTCTATTTTCCCAATCTTTAAGATTACTTCTATTCCAATCTATAGAGTTAAGCTTAGCAATATAATCTTTCCAGTTAGGGTAGTTATTACTATATAAATAATTTCCTATGATACCGATAGCTTCAAGTACAACACCATTAGAATTTATGTATGTATTTCTAAAGTTATGTGCACTCATTTCTTTATTAAAAACGAACATCCATTCACTTATATTATCACATAAACATCTCCAAAACTCAAAAACAAATTTTTGAGACTGCTCATCAGTAGCATTTATTTTATTAAGTAGTTTTTTATTTGTTTCATAAATACTACTTAGTATAAATAGTTTTGCAGAGTATTTAGGGAGTGACGTATTTTCTTTATCAGTAAAGTTTTTCAAGTAATCATTACTATCTAATAAATTTTTAGTTATTATTGCAATTGGATCTCTTGAATCATACAAGATTCCTATTGATTTAGATACATTTACTGCATGTTTATTTAAATCTGCAAATATTTGTTGGCTTCTACGAAGTCCTTCATCCACGAATAAAACTATGGAAATAGTTTCTTCGCCTAATTCTGGAGCTGCTTTTAAAGCTTCTTCAATTGCAGCACGTCTATGTTGGCCATCATTTATAAGAAGTTTGCTATCCATAGCAACTTTAAGAACTCCTATATTTTCATTTAAGTTTTTATCAAAAGATGAAAATTCAAATTCTCCATCTATTGAGGCTGTTAAAGATGAAAATACATAGTCTTTTGGATTATTTATAATATAATTAGCCATTTCGGGTATTCTAGTTTTATTTAAAATTCTTTGCGATCTATATTCAGCAGGAATTTCTTCTTCATTAAAAATGAATAGTTTAGATAATATTTTCAATGGACACATAATAACAAAATATTCTTTTGAAGATTGGATTCCCTTTATAGCAGGAAATGTATAGAAAAAATTGCTTACCATAATACCTCCTTACGTACGTAAATATATATAAAAATTATATAATATTTTATTACGTACGTAAATATATTTTCGAAATTTTAAAATATGAAGTGTATAATTATATATAATGTAAATAGAGTAATTGTATTTTTAAGGAGAAAAGAAGAAATGATTGAACTACCTTTTGATGAAGATATAGATATAAGAATGCTAGAAAATGTATTTGATGATATGACTAATAGTTATAAAATATTTTGGTTTCTAGGTGTATTTGAAGAAGTTATAGCTAATAAGAAAATAATATCATTTAAGGAAGTTGTAGCAAGAATGATTGCGAAGGCTTGGTATCCGTTATTAAATTATAATTTGAATTTTGGATCACAGGATCAGATGTCAAAGAATATTAAAAAAATATTTAATGAATACATAAAAGATAAGGAGATATCAAAATTTCAATTATATAAAGAATTATGTAGTACAGAAAATAAAGAGTTAGAAAAAATAATGAAAGAATTTTATAAATATGTTCCGTATAGATTATTAAGAGGATTTTATAAGAATGAATTAAGAGGAGTAAAAGATGGAATAATTAATAAAAGTATAGAGGAACTTGCTAAAAATGATAGTAGAGTGTTCTATAGAATTAATTCTGAGAAAAAACAAATATATATAAATGAAAATTGGTACAAGTATATTTGTAAAAATCAAAATATTATTAGAGGGTGGGCAAATTATAATCTTATTTTATTCTTACAAAATAAGAATCCTAGTGTTCCAGCAATACCATTAAAGTTAGAACCACCTATTGAACGTAATTTGGTTAATGCTAAGAAATACTGGAATAATGTTATTAAAAATATTAGAATAAAGGATATTTATACAGGAGAATATTTTACAGAAGAAAAATATAAAGAAAATGGTCCATTAAGTATTGATCATTTTTTACCTTGGAGTTTTGTTGGACATGATGAATTGTGGAATCTTGTACCTACATTTAGAAATATAAATAGCAGTAAAAGTGACTCATTACCTAGATATGATATTTATATTGAGGATTTTTCCGAAGTTCAGTTTCAAGGTATAGATTTTATTAGAAAACAAAGAGAGTCTCGAAAATATATAGAAGAGTATTTATCAATAGACAAAACCTTGGATATTAAAGCTATAATGAATGTTAATAGTGAATTGAATAAAGATAAGTTCATACATGATTTGAAAGCAATGATAAATCCGTTATATCAAATTGCATATAATCAAGGATTTCATGAATGGACTTATAATATAAGTAACAAGGATATAATTAGGTTAGATAAAAAAGTAGAAAAGTGTAATATAATAGGAAGTAATTTAAATGGGAAAAGTAAACAATGCACTTAGAATGCTTGCCATACTAAGAAGCAGAAAAAAAGTAACAAGAAAAGAATTAGCAGAAGAGTTAGAAGTAGA
>JABLTO010086403.1_pt1 | contig 17084 bp, 11 predicted proteins | sample 7160091 | NCBI WGS metagenome assembly JABLTO01 (sample SAMN14651225, study PRJNA627086) | human gut metagenome | isolation source: feces | host: Homo sapiens
CTGCCGCTGCCGGAGGGCTTATCGGTGGTGCCTTCGGCGGTATTATCACCTGCGGTGGGCTTTTTGCCGCCACCGCTGCCCTTCTTATTCAGGATGGTTTCGGCCTGCTGCAGCTTATCGGGGTCCGGCTTATCATCGCTGTCGGTGTGGTCGATCACCTCACGGATCAGCCCCAGCGCATCCAAAAGGTCGGTGTAATTATAGGTGTGCTCCCCGATGGTGATGGCAGCCTCAAACACCGACTGCACCTCGTGATAGGAAAGGGTGCCGTTATTCTGCTCAAACCATGCGATCGAGCCCTCCCGCAGGGAGAGGATGCTGTTGATGGGGATGACGGCCCGCTCCAGACGGTTTTCGAATACCGCCTGCTGAACATTCATGTAAAGGCCGTTACCCAGCGCCAGCAGGATAAACTCGGCGTCATCGGCCTGTGTCATGTCGGCATTGTAGGAAACGCCGTCGCTGACATAAAGACCGTTGTAGCTTTTGAAGAGGTCAACATCTACGGTAAGCAGCCAGTTATCCTCCCCGAAAAACCGGAGCCCCGTCCCGCCGTTGGTGTAAAGCGGGTAGGCAAGGTCGATCTTTTTGCGGTCGGCGCCGACATAGCAGCCGGTGGCCGCCTTATAGATCTCGTCATCACGATGCAGCTGCGCCAAGGGAATGGGGGCGCTGCCTTCCCCGGCGAGCGCACGGACAATCCCCGCATCGGCAGGGATCGCATAACCTTCCGTATCAATGACGCCAAAGGCACGGGTGGTCCCCAGCACAATGGCCGATACGCAGATCATCAGTATTATGATGGCAATGAATAGTTTCTTCATTGTCCGGATGCCTCCTTATTTGCAAACCTTCGGCCGCCGGTTCCCGCTGCCGTACGGCAGCACGCAGCGCAAAGGTGCCGGGCTTCTTTGCCCGTTCTGTTATACGATGGGGTCAAAGAGATCAGGGCGGGTCGCCAGCAGCATCTTGGAACCGTCACGCATCGTTACGGAATCGCCCAGCAGCGAGAGGACATAGTCCCCGGAGGGCGGCTGTGCCGTTCCGCTTCCGTCGGAAAGCTCGGTAAAGCATTCCTTGGTTTCGTAATTGAAGACCATCATATAGCCGCCGTACACCGCCTCCACATAGGAAAGCGCGGGCAGCTCCATCTTGTAGCCGTTAAAATAGACGATCATCGGTTCCAGGAAGATATACTGGTCGCCGCCGTCGTACAAAAAGCCGGACTCCGCCACCTTGCTGTTACGCTCTCTTTGCACGGAAACAGTGCCGTTGGCCTTACACTCCACCTCGGTAAAGTGAACCGCACGGCTGTATGCGGCGGTACGGGGCGCCACATGGAGCATATCCACGGGCAGGACCGCTTTTCGGCTGCCGTTCAGGTAGAAGGGCAGAGAGGTCTCCTGCATGGTGCCGCCCTGCTTTACGGTGCATTTGCCGTCGCCGGTATATTTAAGCCGCGCGCCGCTTTGCACCGTTGCGATGCTGCCCGCATAATACTGGGCGGCGTTGTCCTTAAAGACATAGCTCGTTCCTCGGTTGACGGTCGCTATGGCGATAACGACCGCCACTACCGCTGCGACTGCCGGGATGAGCAGGATCAGCCGTTCTTTCCCGGTCAGCCTTCTGCGCGGCCTGCGGGGCGCCTTTTGTGCCGCCGCTGCTGCGCCCTCGGATACCGCCGCTTGTTCCGGCTGTCTGTTAGAATTCAAATTCAGTTCCATGACGGTACCTCGCTTGTTTTTAATGTTTTTTCTCATTTTTTCAGATGTTACCGTTCATCCTGCCCGTCTGCCAGCTGCCCGGCGGTCATCTCCCGTCCGGCCGAAAGCGTCCCCAGCTCCGTAAGGAACAGATATACGCTGAAAAAGCCGAGGAACAGCCCCATAATGACATAGATGATCACAAAGACGGCGTCCCCTGCCATATCCCGTATAAATCCGCAGATGAGATTGACGGAAAGCAGGCCTGCCATCTGCAGCACCAGCCACAGCAGCGTTTTCAGCTTGCTGCCGCCGCTGCGGGCGCAGATGATCCCCAAGATGCCCGGCAACAGGACCATCAGGTACTGCACCGGTGCCAGCTTTTGAAAACCGATGATAAATACCAGCATCAGGATCAGCTTGATCCAGCTGCACGCCAGAAAGCAGGTATCCCGGCCGGAAAGGCCGTAGAACAGTCCGGCGACCCGAAAGCGGGGATCATTGACCCACGCCTTTTTGCAGGCGACCAGCAAAAACGGCAGCACCAGCAGGGTAACCGCTGCCACGGCGATGAGCCCGGGCAGCATGGGCCGCAGGGCCATCAGCACCCGCAGCGTCAGTTCTTTTGCACTCATGTTTCCTCTCCCCGATATTCCTCGATCAGCAGGGTGAATTCATTGTGCTGGTGCTTATAAAAGCCGCGGATATTCCCGTAGCGGCGTTCGCCCTCCCGGTTAAGGAATGTAACGCTGCCGTCTACCCGCCCGATGGTGGGCAGGTAATCATTCATAATAAGCGCACGGAACCCCTTGCTGTGGATCCGGACGGCGAAAATGCCCTCCAGCGTCTGCAGGCCCGATCTCGCATCGATGATACGGGCATTGATGCGGCCGGCATTCCGCAGGTCCGCATAGGTATCGATAGCTTGCTTTGCCATCCGCAATGCTCCTCTCTATCAGCTCCGGGTCTTCAGGTAAGCCCCGATATAGGTGAATTCCTGCTCATCCACATCGTCGCAGCGGCCATCCAGAATGGCCTCCACATCGTCCAGCACATCGGCGATCTCCACAAACTGGCCGGGGATGCCGGTATACTGCTCGGCAACGTACATGGGCTGGGAAAAATAGTTGCGCAGCTTTCTGGCCCGGAAGAAGGTGCTTCTGTCCTGCTCGGAAAGGTCATCGATGCCCAGTACGGCAACGATCTGCTCCAGCTCCTCATAGCGGGAAAGGGTCTTCAGCGAACGCTCCACCAGCTCGGCATGGCGCGGCCCGATGACATCGGGATCGATGATGCGGGAATTGGTGGCAAATACATTGATGGCCGGATAAAGGCCCTTTTCCGCCACCTTACGGTCCAGCACCACCTGGCCGTCCAGGTGCTGGGAAATGGCGTGTACTGCGCCGTCGTTCATATCGTCCGCCGGGATGAAGATGGCCTGGAACGATGTGATGGAGCCGCCCGGCGTGGAATTGATGCGTTCCTCCACCTCGCTGATCTCGGTAAGCAGCGCCGGGGAATAGCCGTTATCGATGGGCATACGGGCCAGCTCGGTGGAGATCTCGGCGCCGGCCTGCACCATGCGGTAAATGTTATCGATAAACAGCAGAACGTCCTGCTTCTTTTCATCCCGCAGGTATTCCGCCAGCGTCAGGCCGGTGTACATGGCACGGCTGCGGCTCATGGCGTTATCGCCCATCTGGCCGAAGGCCATCGAGATCTTATCCAGCAGGTTGGCCTCCACCATCTCGTCGTATAGGTCCCGGCCCTCGCGGGAGCGCTCGCCGACGCCGACAAAAACGGAGTTGGAGCGCAGCCCCTGATAGACGTTGTGGATCAGCTCCTTGATGAGAACCGTTTTGCCGACGCCCGCGCCGCCCAAAAGACCCATCTTAAAGCCCTTGCGCATGGGGGCGAAGAAATCCAGCACCTTGATGCCGGTCCAAAGGATATCGCCGTCGATGACGATCTCGCTCATGGAAAGGGATTTATCATAGATATTGCGGGTATGCGGATGCTCCAGCCGGGTGCCGTCCAGCGTATTGCCGTAGGAGCTGAACACATGGCCGAGGATCTGCTCATCATAGGCGATCTGCAGACCGCCCTTTTGCAGGTAAACAGGCATCCCGCGTTTGAGACCGTTGGTCTGGCCGCAGCAGATGGCTGCCGCCACCGACCCGTCGATCTCCTGAACCTCGAACATATAACGCACCCCGTCCGCCTCGGTATAGAGGAGATCACGGATGCAGATATCGGTCTTTTTCAGAAAGACATCCACCTTTAGGCTGGAGACCGATACGACGCGGCCCACCATGCCATCGTCATCCTTGGGGGAGACGGCCGGTTTTTCCGTCTGTGCCTGCTCCTCCCGGTTCTTTATAAACGCCGTGACCAGCGGAGAGCCGGGCTCTGCCGCAGCAGGCGTTGCTTTGAATATTTCCTGTGCCGCGGTGGCAACCGGTGCTTCACCGAAGAAGCTTTCCGCCGGGTTATTCATAAATGACTTTTTTGCCATATCTTTCTCTCTTTCCTACTCAATCAGTTATTCAGGTAGCCGGCGCCCTGCAGATATTCCAGCGCAAACCGGTCGTAGTCCTCGGTTTGGCGGCTGCGCGCCGAATACTTAAAGATGCTCTGCCGCATGGCCTGCGATTCCCGCACGATCACCGATTCCCGGATCACGCTTTCGAACACCTTGGTGTGCATCTGCTCGGCGGTGCTCCGCAGCATCTCCTTCATCTCCCGGTTAAGGAGAAGGCGGTCGGTGTGGCGGGAAAGCACAATGCCCGCAATGCGAAGATTGGGGTTGCTGTTGGCCTGCACGGTTTGGATGGTCATATAGAGCTGTCCGACCCCCTGCAGGCTGAATACATCTGCCAGTGCGGGAATGATCACGCTGTCTGCGGCGGTAAGGATATTGATGGTGAGGATGCCGAGGGTGGGCGGGCTGTCGATCACGATGAAATTGTATTCGCCCACGATCGGCTGCAGGGCATTTCGCAGCAGGTATTCCCGCCCCGGCCCGTTCAGTGAAAGGTTCAGCGTGCTCAATGCGGGGGAGGCTGCGATCAGGTCTGCTTCCCCGGTGTGCAGTATGGCCTCCCGAACGTCGCTTTGCCCGGTCAGCAGGTCATATACCGTCACAGGCGCTTCATCGATTCCCATGATATAGGTCAGGTTGCACTGGGGGTCCATGTCCACAAAAAGCACCTTGGCGCCGGCCAGCTTCAGCCGGATGCCGAAGTTCAGGGCCAGACTGGTTTTGCCCACCCCGCCTTTTTGGTTGGTAAAGGTAATGATCTCGGCCATCTGCTCACCTCCGTAGGGATTTTTGCTTGATAAAGCTGTCGATCGTTTTGCGGAAGGATGCCTGATTTCTCTCCTTGCGTTCGGCCCGCACCGCCTCCGTTTCCAGCTCATCCAGCTTTTTCAGCGATTCGGAGGTCGCATTCTGCCGCATGATGTTTTCGGCGGCGTAGGCGCTGGCGGCGGCGATCCGCACCTCGTAGACAAGGCAGGAGATCATCATATCCTCCAAAAGCTCCTGGGCGTCGCCCTCGATCTCGAAGTCATCCCATTCGTGGGAAAGATCGATGGGCTTCTGCCGGACCTCCAGGGGGTAGATCCGCTTGACCTCCTGCTTGACGGAGGAAACATTGTAGTAGTGGTTGTAGACGATCTCCACCGCCGACCACGGACGCTTGCGCACGGCCTGCTCCAGATACCCCCGAAGCAGCTCGAAGTTATTTCGGAACTCCTCCTGCGTAAAGTACACATGAACGTTCGGCGGGCGGCGCAGCTTGCGGCCGATGACGATCTTTTCGGTATCGGCGGGGTCATGCTGCAAAACGGCGGAAACCGACGTATTGACGCTGCCGCAGAAGCCCAGATCGGAGCCGAGATAGATCCGCAGCACCGGCAGACTCATATCGGGCAGGTGGATGCGTTTATCCAGGCGCAGGTTCTGGTTGTTCTGCAGGATGCTCATCATGGCGGAAAGCTCCTCCTCCATGGTATTGTACTTCACAGCCTGCCGGCCGGAGGCCTCTACCCGCAGCAGCGCATGGAAATTCATGACCTTAACGACTGCTTTCACATTCATTTCTGCCCTCCGTCGGAAAGACGGCCGGCAAGTTCCAGCATCGCCTCCGGCTTGCGCACGGCGAATTTCTGCTGTTTCAGGGTTTCCAGTATCATGGCGCCGCGGCGCATTCTTTCCCGCATGGCCTCGCCCATCTCATCGATGTTCGCAAGCTCGAACACCTCACGCTGCTCCAGGTAAGCCAGCAGCTCCCGGCGGATGGGAGGGCCGGCCTTTTTCATCTCGGGGGTCTGCACGGCGCCGCCCAGGCGGGATACCGACAGGCCGTAATTGATGGCGGGCTTTTGTCCCTTTTCAAAGTTCTTTGCAGAAAGAACGATCTGGCCGTCGGTGATGGAAATGATATTGGTGGAGATGTAGTCGGTGATATCGCCGCCCTTGGTTTCACAGATGGGCAGGATGGTGATGGAACCGCCGTCCTTGTGCTGGCAGCCCAGCTCCAGCATCCGGGAATGGGCATAGAAGATATCGGGGGGATAGGCGTCGCGGCCCGGCGTCTTGCCCATCAAAAGGGCAATCTCGCGGCAGACGTCGGCGTGGCGCTTCAGGTCATCCAGCACCACCAGCACGTCCCGGCCCTCCCGCATGTAGTTTTCCGCAATGGAAAGCGCCGCATAGGGGGTACTTTGCAAAACGGGGGCGCAGTCATCATTGAAGGCCGCCAGAATGATGGTATATTCCATGGCGCCGCGGCACAAAAGCTGGCTGTAAATATCCTTGACATCCTTTTTGGTTTTGCCGATGGCGACATAGATGCACAGCATATCCTCATCCCGCTGGTTCAGGATGGTATCCAGCACGATCTGGGTCTTGCCGGTCTTTTTATCGCCCACGATAAGCTGGCGCTGGCCCCGGCCGATGGGATAAAGCATATCGATGCCCATGATGCCGGTGTGCAGCGGGCGGGTGACGGCGATGCGGTCCATAATGGGGATGGTCTCACCCTCCAGCGGGATATCCCGCAGGTTCTCCAGCCGCTTACCGGCCAGCTTATCCTCCCCGAAAATATCGATGATATGACCGGGGGAAAGGGCGGAATACTGCACCGAAAATTCCTTGCCGGTGGCGGTCACACGGTCGCCTACCTTCACCTTGCGGTCCATACGGGTCAGCGCAATCAGCACACTGTCCTGCCGCACGGCGTCTATGTATCCCTCGGCGTAGTCCCCGATAAGGACACGCTCAAAATAGGCTGCATGATCCAGCCCCGTTGCTTCCACAATGTATTCCCGCACCAGGCATACCCGGCCGGTATCATAGGCATTGCTGCCGGCCTTTATATCTGCGATCTTCCGGTCGATCGCACTGCTGATGGTTTGCTCCATTATCTCAACTCCTTCGCCTTTATGCAGTAATCATAGAGGACCCGGTCGGCCTCCATTTGAAATCCTTCGCAGATCTCCTCATCCGGGATGATCTCCACCCCTGCCCGCATCATCTGCACGGGCGCCATCCCTGCGGGGACCCGCAAACGGATGGGCTTGGGCTCGGCATCTGCCAGCGCCTGCAGGTGGTCGTAAAACCGCAGGGCACAAAATGTTCTGTTTCTCTCTATGTATGCTTCCAGCAGGGTGATCCCCTCCGTGGGGAGTGTCTCTCTCAAAATATTGATCTGTTCCTCCGGGAACATGGTGGACAGCCGGTAAACGGTATCGTAGTCCAGGCACTTCAGCAGGCAGGCGGCGGTACCGCCCATCTCCCGGGCCGCCCCGGAAACCGCTGCCAGCAGCTCCTCCAGCCGGAAGGAAAAGTTCTCCCGGATCTTGAGGTACATGCTGCCGATGGTATCATCCCGGTACACGGCTCCGCCGGCTCGCTCCGCTATGTTCAGCAGCTCCGAAGCGCGCATGGCGGCCGCAGGCTGTGCCTCCTGTGCGGGCTGTGCCGGAAGGGGCTCCTCCGTCCGCCCGGGCAGGGTCTCCTCCTGCCGGGTCAGGGCGGCCAATTCACTGCTCTTTTCCTCCAGAAGCTCATCATAAACGGAGATCAGCTCGGTTGTTTTGCTGCGAATATTGTTTGAAACCGACTTGCGAAGCCATGCGATCGATAGGATCACAAGGCCGATCAGCACGCCCACAACGGCTGCCGCCGCGATATAAATTGCATAGATCATGCTGTTCTCTTCCTTTCGCCAGTCTTAAAAAATCATGCTACGAAGGGATTAAAATACAGCAGAACAAATACAAAGGCCAACAGCAGTACAAACAGCACAACGATCGCCAGTACAACGGTCATGGCGCTGCGGACCACTTCATCCTTGGTTTCGGGGTTGCGTCCTACTGCCTCTGCTACCTTTGCCCCCAGCAGGCCCAGCCCGATGCCGATGCCGAGAATTGCCAATCCGACCATCCAGCCGATGGCGCTGAGGACCGATGAATATAAACCTTCCATAATGTGTCTCCTCTCTTACCTCTGTCGTGGATTTTATCAATGCACCGCAGCCGGCCGGCGGGTATGGTCCTTCGCCGGTCGGCCGGCGGCTTCAGCTCTGTGCTTCGCCCTGCACAGAATTCCCTGCGGGGGCTTCGGGCTCCGCCGTATCTGTCGGAGCCGCTGCGGCGGCATTGGTGCTTTCGCTGCCGGCCGCTGCGCTGTCCCCGGTCGGGGGTGTCGGGGCCGGGGGTTCCGGCGTCGGGGCCGGGGTCTCTCCGCCGGTGGTTGCGGCTTCCTCATAGAAGCTGTTGTTGCAGCGTGCGGTCATCAGCACATTGCCCTCGCCGTCCACCACCTTCAGCTCAATCTGCGGCAGCTTTTTCAACAGGTCGGGGGATGCCGTGATCGTCCCGGTAAAGCCCTTGGTCACAGCAGTATTGATGTCCTGCGCCGAAAGGGTGACCGGCGTTGCGGCGGCCACGCCCGTCAGCTCGATTTTGGCTGCCGTCGTCCGGATCGATTCCAGATCGAGCCGGAAGCTGACCGACCCGTTGGTCACCGCGGAAATGGTGATGCTGTTTGCCGGGTTGCGGGTGGTCACCTTCATGTAGTCGTCCAGGTTGCGTTCCGACTGCTGGGTATCGATGTTATCACCCACATGTCCCATTACCACGTAATAGGTGGTTCCGGGCTTCAGCCCCGTAAAGAGATGGCTGTTATCGTAGGCGCTTACCGAAATGCGCCGCCCGGCCGGGAACGCATTCCAGTAGCTTGTGATGGTGTCGTCTTCCTTTTCGTACAGGTCACGGACCGTCACGCCTGCAGGCAGGCTGTCGGCCTCATGCAGCTCCAGGTATACCATACCCAGGCTGCCGAAGGGATCGACAAAGTAGTAGCTGACCGCCAGGCTGGTGCTGGTTTCGCTCTTTACCGATTTCAGCATCACGATCTGTACGGGGTCCTGATCCTCGCCCAGACCGCCTGCACCGCCGGTACCGCCCTGGCCGCCAGCACCGCCTGCACCGCCCGCACCGCCGGAGCCGCCGGAGCCGCCCGCACCGCCGCGGATGGTCAGGTCAATGGAATCCGGGGTCTGCGGGTCGTCTATCGCCTTGTAGATACCGGAATCGTAGGTATTGGTGCTGCCGATCAGCTTGCTCAAATCCATCGTCTGCTTCCCCATGGTCAGCGTTTCATTGGCGATATCAAAGATGATGCTGCCGGCCTCGATGATGGTGGGCTGGGTGGTCTTCAGGCTCATGTTATTGGAATAGAGCCGTGCATTGCCCACCACATCCATCGAGATATACAGGTAGTTCTTTGCCTGGAATACCTTATTGGAATCGGTGATGGTGCTGTATGCGATGAGGTATCGGCGATCCGCCAGCTTAAAAATGGCGCCCGATGCAAAATCGCTGTAAACATCATCATCCTTCACGCTGTGAACCGACCCGTCGGTATCAATGCGGTAGCCGCCGCCGAAGACCCGCACGCCGTTGCCGTCATAGGCCATGGTGTGCTGTCCCAGCGGGATCTTCGCATCGCTTTGCCGCAGGGTGTAGCTGCCGCGGTCGGCGGTCACCACCGCACCCTCTCCCAGCTGGATGGGCATACAGGTGGTATCAAAGATGACCGTACCCGCCGTCAGCTCGGTATCGGGGGATTTGGCTGCCGCCGTTTTGATGGCCGTAGCGCCGATGGCACCGAAGGCCACTACAACCACCGCTGCCAGCACGGAGAAGACCACCCATGTTGATTTTTTGAACTTACGCTCCTGACGCATGTTGCTCTCCTCCTTTCATTAACCGGCGCTGAGGACCGTTACCGTCTTGGTTGCGGCGGCATCGCTCTCATTCAGCCGGAACTGCAGGACAATGGTATAGCGGCCGTTGCCCAGCTCATAGGGGATATCATAGTAGTACTGCTCGTAGCCGGCGCTTTCACCCAGCTTCAGCAGGGCATCGCTCTTGGAATAAAGCGAGGTACCGGAGGCCATGACCGGGGTACCGTCGTTGCTCATGCCGTTCACCGACCAGTCGATCCGCTTGAATACCGGCTCGGCTCCCTTGATCAGTCCTACACTTTCCTGGAACAGGATGCGCACCGTCGTCGGGTTGGCACGGTCGGCAAAGATGCTGTTTTCATTCAGGATCCAACCCTCTGCAGTGGTGGTTTGCTGGGCCTTGGCTGCTATCAGCAGCTGCCGCTCGGCGTCAGTTGTCTTGTGGGAGCTGTCAGCATTCCAGAAGCCGTCGATGATCTCATGGAATGTCCTGCCGCAGCCCGCCAGATCGCCGTTTTTACTGAAGAACATATCCCATGTCCGGGGGGCAGTCTCTCCCGCCAGCAAAACGGAGCCCTTGTGCTCGATATCCGGCACGGCATAGATGAGCATCTTATATAGCTTGCCTTCTTCTATAGACTGTGTTCCGCGGTTTTGGAGCGCTGCGCTATTCAGCACAAACTCCTTCTTCAGCTCATTGGCGCTGTACATCTTGTCATCGTAGTTGGTGTAAAGCCGTCTCCCGTCCTCACCGGTAAAGCGTACCGCATACAGGGCGGCCTCCGCCGTGGAGCCCGCACCCTTGTTGCGGCTCATCAGCGAAAACTGCGGGTCATTGATGGTGACCAGGAACTTGATATCCTCGCTGCTGGCGTGGCTGACATAGATCAGTGCGCCGTAATTGCCGATGGGCGTGATGGTGAAGGGCAGCACCGTGTGGCCCGCCACATTTCCGCCTTTCTCGGTCGCGGTGATCTTCAGATAGTAGGTATTGCCGGGCTTCAGCTTGGCACGGCTTTCGCCGGGGGTCAGCACCAGCTTCAGGTTATTTTCATAGGCCGGGTCCGTCGGCGCCGTCAGGATGTTATCCTCCCGCATCTTCGCATCGGTGACCAGCGGGTCTTTCCCGTCGACGATATCCCGTTCGCTTGCATAGATATCGTAGGTCAGCCCGATCTCGAACACACGGTTGATGGTAAATTCCATCGTCAGCGATTTTTCAAAATAGCTGTCGTTGTGGTATTCCCACTTCCGCACATTGATGACGGCATTATCGCTGGTCGTCACCTCGTAAATGGCCTTCTGCGCCGTTTCGGAGGTCAGCAGCAGCACCGATTTCTCGGATGCGTTCTGATAGTGGAACGCCACATAGTATTTCGTGTTGGGGGTCAGCGACTTCAGCTCGAAGTTGCCGTCGTTGCTCGGCCTTCCGTCCGCATCGATTCTAATCTCTACCTGTGCCTTTTGGTTCTGCAGCTTTTCGGCGTCCTCGTAGCTGGGATAGGCCGCCGCATATATCTTGCCGCCGCTCTCGCCGAGGCCGGAAACGGTAAAGTTGGTGCTGCCCCCGCCGCCGGACTGCTGATTTTCGATCGAGATCTTATCGGAGGTCGCCCGGAAGACCGGCTTGGAGATGGTGGGGGTCATCTGGTTCAGCGTGCCGGAATTCGCACCGACCGCAAAGGTCAGCGTGTATTCTCCTACCTTCTTGGGCACCATGTATCTGCCGCTTAACTGCTGGACCGATGCGCTGTTATTGGTATCAACACCGCCGCAGTCGGGATAGAGGTAGCGAATGGCAGCAAACCCGTTCTTATTGATCAGGCTCTTGGTGGTGATCCCGGCCTTTGTATCCATCTCGGGCGAATCGGCATTGATAGCGGTCCGCAGGGTCTTTATATCAAAGACGGAAACCAGCTGCATCAGGGCGCCGTTGGCACGCACATTATCCAGCGCCGTGGCGCCGAGATACTCCGAAAGCTCATATTTTTCTTCGATGGCATCGCCGGTGTACTGCAGCACGAAGTAGGAGGACTCATCATTCACCTTTGCCTCGTCTGCGATCTCCCAGCCCTGAACACCGGTATCGTACAGCAGCTTGGCCTCGGTCACCTCAAAGGTCTTATTGAAGAACTCATTGCCCAAAAGGCCGGTCGCCAGCTTGGCGTAGGTGCCGTTGACATCATGCACCAGCGGCAGGGTGAATTCCTTCGCGGTGCTGGGTTTCCCCTGGAGCTGAATTTTCAGCTTCATGGCGACTGCACGGGAAACCAGTGCATTGGCGCTTGCATCGCTTTCATTAAAGCGGAAAGCAATGTAGTTATCGCTCATGTTACCCGTATCAAGGGTAACATTTACGGCGTTGGTGCGCGTGTAATGCGCAAACTGCTGCTCCCACGACCAATCCAGCGGGATCATGCCGATCTTCAGCGTCTTTTCGTCCTTATCCAGCTTGAACCGGGACAGAACTTCATCGTAGTTCAGCCGGTAGGCACACACGTTCACCTCGGGGGTCAGTACAGTATCTGCGCCCTTTTGCATCACATAGGGAATTTTCAGCTCATACCAGCCTTCGCCTATCTGATCTTTTTGGATGTTCTGGCTTGCCACATTGTTGCCGTTGGGGTAGCTGATCGTGGTGTTGTTGGCAGTCTCATCCTTGATGATCAGCTTATCCGGGTCACGCCATGTGTAGTGCAGCGTTACCGTGCCTTGGGCGGTCGTGGCAAGGGCGTTATTGATGCTCCCCTGCGTGGTATTAAATACATAGGTGTGGAAATCCGGCAGGATCTGCGGGGCCTCGCACATCCCGGAATTGAGAATGTAGGCCACGCCGTTTCCGACCATTACGCCGTTTTCCTTCATGCCGCCGCGCACCTTGTTATAGTCGTTGTATTCCTTGTGGTCGTAGGGGTACAGTCGGTTGGAGGTCTCCTCGGTGCTGCCGCCCGCATATTCCGCCGTATAGGCAAAGATATACCGGAAGCCGCGCCCCATACCCTCTACCAGTGCGGTGTTGTCCGGCGCCTGCGCCTCCCCCGCCCAGTAGGTATAGTAGCCGTTATACAGGGTGGGGGTGTCGGTTTTGGTTCCGCCGAACAGCACCGCCACCTTGGGGACCGAGTTGCTGCCGCTGTCGATATCCAGCGTCATCGTCTTCAGCGGGGTGCCCTTCTTGATCGGGTCCTTGCCGTCCTTCAACGCATTAAAGAAGGTATTGTATTCAAACGCATAGTAGGTGATCTTTTTACCGATGCGCTGAACGTTATCGTAGGTCGCCTGCAGCGTGTAGCCCACAATGGTCTCATCGGGCAGGCTTTCATTCTCCCTCCCGCCGTACTTGGCAATATCCTTATTATAAATGGGCTCTGCCTTTACGCCCTGGGAGGGTTCCTGCAACAGGTCGGGCGGGGTCGGCTCGGCCGAAACCACCTCGGAGGGGTTGATGATATCATCAAAGGTATTCACATACCCCAGCGACATCCCGTAGGTCTTATCCGCCACCTGACTGACGGTCAGGGTATAGTTGCCCTGCGAATTGAGCTGCGGGTTGCCGAAAACGCTTTCGGTGATCTCCAGGCCGCCCTCGCTGAAGATGGCGTTCAGGTCCTCGGCCTCATTAAAGTTCTTCTGGGCGATGCGCAGCTTGCCGGCGCCGGTGCCGCTGAAGAGCTCCACCACGACCTGTCCCTGCTTCAGCTGCCCCTCGATGTACTCGGTTCGGCCGGTGTAGGTATCGGTGCTGCTCTTGTCATCAATCTTGATGGAGAGCATCCGGGAAATGGAGGCCCCGGTCGTGCCGGAGGTCTGGGTCCAGGTGGTCGCCAGAACGGGCGTGGCATAGGTGTGGAAGGTCACGGTGCCGATGGCACGCTGAACAAACCCGTTATCATCGCCCACATTCAGCCAGCCGGCTGCGGAAATGGCATAGTTGGTATTCTTGCACAGGTTCTCCAGCTCTATTTCCACGTCCACATAGTTGGTGTTCTTGCCGACTGTAATATCTTTCAGCGTGTAGGAATAATGGTTTTCCTTCTTAACGGTGGTTCCGTTTTTCAGCTCCACCGTTTCATTCTGCGAAAGCTGATCGGCGTAAAGCTCCAGGACCAGGGGGTGCTGCTCATCAATTTGAATGGCGCTCTTGCTGCCCAGGGAAATACGCAGCGTTCCCTGCAGCTTATTGTAGTCCGCGCCGGCTGTCAGCTTCTGCAGCGTCAGCTTGGGCATGGTGTCGCCCTCGGATTTCACCACATCGCTGCGGCCCAGATCGTAGTAGACCAGCTTTTCGTTATCGTTAAAGGCCATCTCCACACCAAAGCAGTACTGGGTGCCTGCATCCAGGTGGAATTCCACCGGCTCGCCGGTAGACGGGGAAATGGTGCGCTTGCCGGCCTCCTCCCATACGGAGCCGTTCAGCTTATAGGCCGTATAGGTATAGCTTACCGCACCGCCGTCGGGGTCGGTCACCACGGGGCGGAAAATCTCGAAGGTGCCGGTGGCGCGGTTATAGTTCGCGCTCGGCTTTTTATCCTTATCAAAGGTCGGGACACGCTTCAGGGTGATGACCTCCAGCTCCTGCTCGGTCAGCAGCTTCATGCCGCCGGTGGTTTCCACATACACCCGGGCGATGTAGCTCGTATTGGGGGTCAGCCCGTCAAAGGTCACCTCACTTGTGCCGCTGACACCCAATTCCTTCGAGCCGGTATAGCTTGCAGCGTTGGTGATGGATGCCGCGGTAAAGCTCTTGTTCTGCTCCGGGGTAAGCAGGTAGGCGGTCGCTTTTGCAATATTCCCCACACCGCTTGTTACCTTGCCGGAAATGGTGATGCTGTCCTGGGTCGCTTTTTCGTACGCCAAAACAACACCGGCGGAATCGGTGTAGAACACCCGGCTGATAAATTCACGGGAATAGATCATGTTGGTCTGGTCGGGCGCCTTGTAGTAGGCCACGACCGAAAGCTGATAGGCCGTATCGGGCTTCAGCGGGCTGCCGTGGGTGAAGAAGCTTACGGCCTCGCTGCCGTCATAGAAGTTGAAGCCCGTAGAGGTCTCATGCTCATCGGCGATCTGGTAGCAGGGGATCACCTCGCCGGTCTTAACATCAGTGATGGTTACCGAGCCGGGGTATCTGGTCTGTCCGTCCTGTATATCGCGAATTGCCTGCAGGGAGCCGCCGTTATCCTTGACATTGATAACACCGGAAAGCCCCGTTGCGGTTATCTTCCACTCCCCGATGGACATGGTGGGCAGGGCGCTGTTGGTGGTGCTTTCCACCAGCGCATCCTTACCGGCCGTACCGGTGCCGCCGTTTTTCCCGTTCGTGCCGCGGGTGCCGTCGCTGCCCTTCTGCCCGGCTTCTCCCTCTTTCCCGTCCTGGCCGTCCCGGCCGTCCTCACCGTCTACTGCGGTTATGTTCAGCTCGGGCACGATCTGGCGGCGGGTCTCCAGCTCGGAAAGCACAATGGCGTCATCGGGCGTCACCGAAAGCTTTGCGGTGGAAAGCTTGTATGTACCGTTATCGATGAGCTGCGCCACCGGGTAAATGCGAACGCCGCCCGCCGTTTCGATATAGCAGTCCTCGGAGATGGTCATCCACAGGTTTTCGGGGGTCAGCAGATGGACGATGCCGTCCTCGGTGATGACCACCTGGACATAATCGCTGACCTCACGCACGTCCTCCTCCGAAAGGCTGACCTTGAGTGTGGGGGATTGGATCATGTATTTCCTGTCGGAAAGCTTCCACATATTCTCGCCGAACTTCATCGTACCGGCAGTCGCCTCGGCCGTGTAGGTGCCGTTGGCATCGGTAAGGCGCAGGCCGGAGCTGATGTAGTAGTTATTGATGAAGTTCTCGGAAAGGTCGTTAAAATCCAGCAGTATGCCGTCGCTCAACGCCATGATGCTGTTATCCTCAAAATGGACAAAGCTCTCCTTCGATACCGCAGCCTTTTTACCCTCGGTATCGGAAAAGCTGATCTGCCCGGCCAGCGTGGAGGCATAGCTTTCCCCCGCCCGGAACGACACCCCTTTTACCTCCTCGGCATCCCCCTGAAGGATATACCCGGCGGTATCAAAGGTCGGCGTGTTGCGGGATGAGCGCAAAATGCCGAATCCCGCAAAAACGAGAATGGCACCCAGCCCGATCCCCATAATTACCCAAGAAATCTTTTTTAGCATTGTCTTCTCTCCTATCACGGCCCATGGCTTTCCATGCGGCGCATATTTATCTCTATGGCCAAACGGATTGGCTCTTTCAGACGGCTTTGGCAAAGCGGCCGCCGCAGCGTTTTTCCACACCGAACGCAGCTGCGCAACCATGAATTATTATGCAGGATGCCTCCTCCCGCATGCTGTAGGGCGGCCTCCTTTTCCGGCAAAAACCGGCGGATGTTTTTTATTCCGGGAACGCCGATAAGACGTGCCATCGGTTCTTTTCACCGAACTGCCCGTCCCCGATTCCCGTTATTCCGATCCCCTTACGGGTTCCGCCGCCCGCTTACCGCAGCCGGCCGGCGCCCCCGCAAATAAACCCTCCGTTTACAGACTGGATTTTACCACAATTCCATCCCCCGTGAGGGTGAATGGCGTGAAATGCAGTTATTTGGCGTGAAATGTAATCTTTATAGTGCAAATTCCACTAAAACCCGGCTTTTTTCTTTACTTTCCCGCCGAATCCCCGCCGCAGGATAAAAAACGCCCCCATCGCTTGGGGGCTTCGTTTCTGTGCATTTATTTGCGGCGTGGTGTAAAACGGCGTACTGCCCGGGTGCATGTCACATCTTCCAAACTTCCAACCTTACCTATATTGTATATATTATACACAAATTCTCCGGTGAATACAATGCAGAATAATAATACATCCACAAACAGCCGCATCCTTCCGTTCCAATCATATCCATTTTTGGCGGTTTTCTGCTCATTTTGTCCCCTGCACGGCTGCATCTGGCGGGGAATAGTCAATTTTGCTGCCGTATGTGTCAAAAAACCGGCTGATTTTTTGGCTGCCTTTCCCTGTAAAGGGGTGGTCGGAACTGGATGGCTATTCCGCCCGCCGCCCGCCGCCTGCGGCGGCTTACGGGGGCTTCGCCCCCGTGTTTCGGCTTCGCCGAAACGGGCGGCGGGC
>JABLTO010032245.1_pt1 | contig 17073 bp, 13 predicted proteins | sample 7160091 | NCBI WGS metagenome assembly JABLTO01 (sample SAMN14651225, study PRJNA627086) | human gut metagenome | isolation source: feces | host: Homo sapiens
AAAATATATAATAGTAACAGAAATTTACGGATTTGGCGCTATTACCAGGAGGAATGGATCATGGATACGAAATATCTGAACTATATATTGACTATAGCCCGAAAACAGAATATTACAAAAGCTGCCGAAGAACTGTATATATCACAGTCTTCTCTCAGTCAGTATCTGGCAAAACTTGAGCAGGACATCGGCGTTCCACTTTTTATACGTGCCAAAGGAAAACTTGAGCTGACTGATGCGGGAAAGCTTTATGTGCAGGCTGCTGAAAAAGTCATAGACATAAAAAATGACCTTTATTATCAGATGCGCAGTCTGAATAACAAAAGTCATATCACGATTGGTATTACTTCTCTTTTTGGTTTAAAAATGCTTACTACCCTGATTCCTGAATACAAAAAAGAATTTCCCGGTGTAACTATAGAAATCTCTGAAACTAATCTTCCTACTATACAGAAAATGATTCTGGAAGAAAGCATCGACTGTGCGGTTATCGCACTTAATGACGTCGCTGCTTTTGATAAAAATCAACTTGAACTGATCGGCCAGGAGGAAGTCCTTCTCGGTATTCCGGCAACGCATCCTTATATTGTCGAAAATGGTCATAACCCGATCACATGGGATGATTTCGCCCGGATTTTCAAAGATGATAATTTTATCCTGTCAAAAAAGGCATCCACTCTTCGCGTACTTTCGGATAAAATCTTTTCCGGCATTCATTTTCAGCCCAGAACCATGTGTGAAACAAACAGCATTATCACAATACGTTCGATGGTAGAAATGGGTATTGGCATTGCATTTATTGCAAAAACCTGTGCTGCTGACCACCAGAATATCAAATATTATTCCATGCAGCCACCTATCTGGCGAAAAATCGCTTTCGTGCACAGAAAGGGCTGGATTCAGAATGCTCCTGAACAGGCACTGCGGCAATACATAAGGGATTATTTTAGCAAAAAAGAAATGCGGACTCTGATCGTTTGATCCAGAATCCACATTTTTCAGTTACTTGTTTTTATGCGAAGTATTTTTCTTTGATGATCTCTACCGGCATATCTTCACCTGTCCAGAGCTTGAAAGAAGCTGCTCCCTGATACAGAAGCATATACATTCCATTTCCTGTTTTGCAGCCTGCTTCTCTTGCCTCACGAAGAAGTCTGGTTTCCTGTGGATTGTAGATCACATCAAATACAAACAGATCTTTGTGGAACATGGACGTGTCTGTGATGATGGTGTTGTCTGTCTTCGGTGCCATTCCTACAGATGTTCCGTTTACAAGGATTGTGCTGTCTGCAATGGATGCACGGAGTACTTCCTGATCAGAAAAATCATGAAGTGTGACTTTGCAGTCTGTGCGTTCGTTGAGTTTCGCCACAATATCTTCTGCTCTTTCAAAGAATGCATCTCTTACATTGAATACGTTGATCTCTGCAACTCCATCCAACGCAGCCTGTACAAGGATAGCTGTTGCAGCTCCGCCAGCACCCAGAAGAGTCATTTTCTTTCCGATAATGTCCACGCCGTCTTCTTTGACTGCACGCATAAATCCGACACCGTCTGTTGTATATGCTGTCAGTACACCGTTATCATTTACAATAGTATTGCATGCTCCGGAAATTTCGGATGCAGGTGAAACTTTATCTGCAAGTTTGCACATGATGTTTTTGCCTGGCATGGTGATGTTCCAGCCTCTGGCTCCCAGTGTCCGAAGTCCTTCTACTGCCTCCGGCATTTTTGCTTCCGGCACATCGAATGCCAGATAAGTATAGTCCAGTCCCAGCTGATCGCATGCTTCGTTATGCATTTCAGGAGAAACGCTGTGTGCGACGGGGCTTCCTAATAAACATAATAAACCTGTGTGTCCTGTGATATGTTTTGACATAATCCCATTTCCTTCCTGTGGTACGTTATAGATGGTGTTATTATACACGATTTAAAGTGATAAAGCAAGTACCAGGACCGATTGGGTAAAGGTAACCTAACGCTTCGTTACTGTTCACTCCGTTCACAGCAACTTGAGCCAAATCATACCATATTAATACTCTACAACACCCATATACCTTCTCATAGAAGTAGGATGTCTTCTTACATTATCCAGTGCATCTCTATACAAAACACTAAATTCATAAAATAATGGCGCATTAAAATAATCAACACAACAAGCGGATATTTCTTTTAATCCATATTTTTCTGCATCAATTATCTCATAATCCCTACTATATTTTTCAATAAAGTTAAGTGCTCTTAAGTCCAGTTTTCGTTGCTTTCCGGCACCTAAGAGTAAAATAAACAGACTTTTGTCTCCTGTTAGTTCAAAAGGCCCATGAAAATATTCTGTAGAATTTAAATAACAGCAATTCATCCATTGCATTTCCTGCAAAGAACAGATTGCAAAACCATATGCCTGCGCATATGATGCTCCTGAAGACATAATATATGGGAACTCATGGGTTCCGTATTTATCAGCAAACAACCACGCACTGTTTTGTCCATCTTTTAATGCCTGTCTTATGATCCCATCTATTTTCTTTAATCCGTCTTCCATTTCCTGATACAAGGTATATTCTTTTTCTGTCTCATGCAACAATTCATTCAAAATATCAATAGTCATACAAACAGGTTTTTCTCTTGCATTTGTTTCATTCTTCCATTCATATATGACAGTATGAAAATCTTCTCTGTCACATTTACTTTCTTTTACATTTGTAAAAACAATAGGATAAGCACCTTTTTCTACTGCCAACTCTGCTGCTTTAACAGTTTCTTTTGTATTTCCACTATGAGAACACAAAATTACAACACTGTTTTCGTCCAATGATGCGGGTGGAATAGCCACAAATTCACCGGCATTTATCCACATTGCATGTTTCTCTTTTGATTCTCTTGTAATAAAAAAATACCCATTATATAAATCCACCAAGGATCCCCCACATGCTACAAAAAAAATATCTTTTACTTCTTTTCTACCTTTCAGAATATCTTTTACTATAGCTTTTGCGTTAAACATAATTGCTCTCCTTTTCAACAATTTTCTTAAATCCTTCTCCAAATACCTCGCTAGAATTTAAAATAATAACAAATGCCTTCTCATCTACTTTTGAAATAAGATTTTTTATAATAACTGACTGATTATTACTGCAAGCACATAAAATCAAATCGCGATAAGTACTCTTATATCCACCATATGCCTTCACAAATGTACAGCCTCTTGATGTTTCTTCATTAATCATTTCCGCAATGCGATTTTTCTCTTTTGATATTGCTAATACAACTTTTCCGGCTCCCATACGATATGCTATTCTATCTATCACAGCTGCAGATACATAAACACATATTACTCCCAGAATAGCTGCATCCATCTTCTGAAAAATCAGTGCTCCTACACCTATAATAATGCCATCCATTACTATGGAAATCTGCCCCAGGGTCAAATGCGGATATTTGTATTTTAATGCCATAAGCAAGTAATCTGTTCCGCCTGTACAACCTCCATATCCATATACCAGAGCCAGTCCAACTCCGGAAAAAACACCTGCACATACTGCGGCCAATATAGAATTTCCCTGATATACTGGAAGTTTTATAACTATATGATCTAATACCAGTGAAAAAATTACTGCGGTTTTTAATGATGAAAATAAATATCTCTTTCCAAATATCCATAAGCAAAGACAAATCAGAGGAATCTGCAACAGCAGACTTACCGCACCAATCGGGGCTCTGGTTACGTGATAAACAATCAAACTTATCCCACTTATGCCGCCCGTAACAAATTCTGAATTCCCTGCAAAATTATATATACCTATTCCAAAAAAGAAAGCTCCTGCAAAATCAAATATTATTTCTTTAATAAAAGCTTTTCTCTCACACATTTTTTCCTTCTTGTTTTTTATATATAAAATTGATATTTTCCGGGTAATAACTTTTTTCTCAATCCCTGAATTTCCAATATTGCCTCTGTGTTACATGGAACTTCCAGATAAAGATCTGTAATTCTATCTTTTTTCTCCCATGCACATACTATAGTTCCTTTTATACTTTCATAGGAACAGTACATTTTTTTTATGCTGCTTTCCAAAAATGGGCGCAAAAGTATCTTAGAGAATCCACTGGAATCTTTTTCCTGAGTAATCCCTGCAATCCAGGATACAAGCCATTCTTCCACTGAACCATATGAATAATGATTAAAAGAATTCATATCTGAACTCCAGAAATCTCCGTTCTCCTTTATTCCGTCCCAATGTTCCCACACAGATGTTGCTCCCTTTTTTACCTGATACAACCATGATGGATATTCTGTTTTCAGGAATAATTCTTCTGCTTCTTTTGTTCTTCCGGTCATAGACAATGCTTTACATAATTCTGGAGTTCCTACAAATCCTGTATTTAATAATCCTTTATTTTTTTTCAGCAGATCAGACAGTTTTTGAGAAGCCTCTTTTTCCTGTTCTTCTGTTAACAGTCCAAATGTTATCGCTAATGCCTGTGCTGTCTGTGTCTCTTCTATAATCTTATTATCCCTGATCCAGTCTGCCTGAAACCTGTCATATATTCTTTCATATAACTCTCTATATTCTTCTGCATCATCAGTTTTCTTCAAAACAACAGCTGCTTCACCCAGAATTTTTACGGAACGCGCATAATATACTGTCGCTGTATATGTCGTACTTGTTGCTCCGTAATAACTATCCTCTTTGCTGTCCAAAGCCAGCCAGTCTCCCAACTGTGGTCCCCAGTCCCAAACAAGTTCATCTTTTCCTCCGCATCTGACATACTCTACAAAAGCTTTCATGCTTTCGTAGCTTTTTTCCAGAACCCTTTTGTTTCCATAAAACTTATATAATATCCATGGACAAATGACTGCGGCATCTCCCCATGCAGCTGAAGTATGCTTGTAATCCCAATCTCCCAGGCAATCCCAGTTATGTGGAAGAACATCTGGCACTATAAATGGAACAGAACCACTCTCATACTGATCATTTCTTAAAGTATTCAGCCATTCCTCCCAAAAAGCATCGCATTGAAAATTATAACATGATGTTGGAATAAAAATCTGAGCATCTCCCGTCCATCCAAGCCTTTCATCCCTTTGTGGACAGTCTGTCGGAACACCTGTAAAATTATCTTTCTGGCTCCATTTAACATTATTTATGAACTGATTTACCAGTTTATTGTCACATTCGAATTTCAGGGTTTCTTTCATATTTGTGTATAAAACAATTCCTTCAAAATTCTGAATAGAAGGTTCTGCAGGATACTCTATAACTTCTACATATCGGAAACCATGATATGTGAAATGCTCACATAATTCATTTGTTCCATTCTTCAGAAGATATACCGCTTCCTGTTTTGCAGAACGTAAATTATCATAATAAACATTTCCTTCCTGATCCAGAATCTCACCAAATCGAAGTTTTATTCTGTCACCATTTTTTCCCTGAATCTTTATATGTAACCAGCCGGTCATATTTTGTCCCATGTCTACGACATAATTTCCTGCAGGGCTTCTGAAAATATTACATGGCTTTCTTTTTTCCATCTCCTGTATGCCATCATCAAGAGATACTCTTAGCCTTCCTCCTGGACCTTCCGATATTTTTACCACATTATTTGCTATAAATGTTTCTGGTGTTTTTGCCTTCGTTAAATCCTGATATTCGCCATTATAAATTTGGGCATATGTAATATAACTATCACACCATTTCCATGTTTCATCTGATGAAATATATTCTGTGGTGCCATCCTCATAGTTAATTTCTATCTGTACAATGCAGCCTACATCATCACCATATAAATTCGCAGTTTGATTCCATGTGAGATTACCACTATACCAGCCTTTTCCTACCAGTATACTTATAAAGTGTTCACCAGATTTTAAATATTCTTTCAAATCATATATCTGATAATTGATTTCTTTTTTATAAGAACTCCAACCGGGAGAAAAAACCGTATTTCCCATCTTTTTTCCATCAACATACAACTCATATATGCCCATTGCACTTACACAGGCATACGCAGTTTTGATCTTTTTATTGATTCTGAACTGTTTCTGAAACATAGGGCATGCTTCGCTTTTATGCCCGCTAACTATCCATTTCGCTTTCCATGCTTCTTCATCTGCATATCCTGTAGTAAATTCTGCTGCTTGATTTAATTTAGCACAGTCTCCACCAGTACTGAATACCTGAAGCTGCACCTGATATCTTCGCAGATCACTGAAAGGTACTCCGTCATATTGAATTTCCATATTCCTGCCTTCATACTCATATTTCCATATGAATCTTTTTTCAATACTATCGTATACTTCCAGGATTACAGACTTCTGACAGTTTTCCTGTCTGTCTGACTTAAGCTTCCATCTAAAGACGGGTGCTCCATCAATTCCTGTTGGATTTTCTCTGTAATTTATACTAAAATCATAAATTTCAAACATATGTTTTCCTCGTTCAGATTAATAATCAAGACATCTGTAATAACGCCTTATCTCCATTGGATGACAGTTGATTTTTTCCATATATACATCTATACGATTTGTAACGGCATGTGTGATCATAAAGGAAATCATTCCTCTGAATTTACTGTCAATCCCCTCCATTGCATAATCTTTTGAATCGATCACTGTATAATTTGCACATATTCTGGGTAAAAAGTTTTTTACACGCTCACTTAATGCTCTCTGGCTGTCTTCGCCAATGAAAACCGTAACAGGTGTATCTCTTTCAATAACTTCTAATGTTCCATGAAAAAAGTCTGCACTGGTTATAGTTTTTGTTCGCAACCAATGCATTTCTTCCATATAACACATTCCATAAGAATATACCTCTCCCCATTGATTTCCACTTCCCACATAATAGTGAATTGGATCATCATGGTGTTTTTCAGCAAATTCCAGTGCGAATTTATCTGCCTGTTTTTCTACATTTATAAGTCCTTCAGCCAGATGTTCTTCCAGTTGTTTATAAAATTGATCATATAAATCAAATTCTTTATTGTTATACATAAATCTGTCTGCAACCATATAGAATTTTAGCTGCTCCTGTCCCTTATAACAAATCAGATAATCCACATTTTCTGCCAGAACAGAGTTTTTTTCATCTATAAATCCAATTACTTCGGCTCCCGCTTTATGCATATTATTTACAGCTTCCACTATTTCCTGTGTTGTTCCTGTCACAGAAGAAATAATAACAATAGTTCCCTTTCCGATTTGTTTATTACCGGTTACATTAAATTCTGCCGCATTTTCTGCAAAACAATTGAGTTCTGACATTTCTTTCATGTGTACCACAACCTGAAGTGCAGATGCATAAGTACCACCTATTCCAAGCCAGCAGATGTTTTTTATCTCTTTTTTCCACAGAGAATCTACAATTCTGTTAATCTGTGAACGTAAAGCTAATGCACCGTTTACATTGTCTCTTTTTTCCTTTTCATTAAATTTATACATTTAATTTTCCTCCTTGTTTATATAATCTGTAGGTGTTATCCCGGTCATACTTCTGAACACCCGACTGAAATAAAACTGATCCTGATATCCTACAGATTTCGCTACATCCTTTATTAATATTTCTTTGTCATTATCTAATAATTCTTTTGCACGCTGTATTCTCATTTCAATTACGTAATTACTGAAAGATACTTTTTGATATTTGTTAAACAACTGTCCCAGATATGTCTGAGATATTCCAAATTTTTTGCTTGTGTTCTTTAGAGAAAGATCTTCTGAGAGATGATTTACAATATATTCCTTTACCTTTTGGATAAATTCCGAAGAATCCAGTTTTTCCTCCTTGTTTTTCAGTTCTGCATGGTTCAGTAGATTAGAAAGTTCCATAAAAATATCATTAATGTTAGTAGCGCCACACAGAATTTCTTCCATCGCTACTTCATTTTGAATATTCCAGGAGAATTCGTCCACATGCTGATTCATCAAAACAAGTATAATATTTATGGCTTTTTCCGTCTCTCTCTGTGTAACATCAGTATTTCTGAACGTATTACCCAAACGTATGATTTCTGCTTTTGCCTGTTCAATCTTTTTATTTTCAAGAAGCCATTCCAGTTTCGATACTTCCCCTCGAATACTTAATGCATTTTGCACACAATCTTTACAATCTTCAAGATACAAAATCTGGCTCTTTCCAATAACAAGATAAAAATCCAACATTTTACACAACGTTCTATATATATTTCCAAGTTCTCTCGCATAATACGGATTTTTTGAAAGAATCATCGTTGTATAACCGGCATTTTGTGATTCTCTAATGTAGGTATTTTTCATTATTTGTCTGATATTACCGTTACTGACCACTTCCTCCGGAACAAGATAAAATGACTCCATCATGTCACGTCCATTCATAACCATATTATATTTATTTTTAAAAATAGAATCCTGTCTTTTTCCTATAAAACGCTTAGGCAAACCATTTTTTCGAATAATTGCTGCATAATATTTCTCATGTGGAAAATACTTTTCCAGATTACTATCTTCCAATTGCTCTTTTTCATACAAAATCGCAGTTCTTTTTTTCTGAAACAATATATCCAGTTTTTCTTCAACTTTATGAATTGTTTTTTTAAATTCAGACGGAACAATCGGCTTCAAAAGATAATCTTCAACATCCAGTTTCATAGCTGCTTTTGCATATTCAAATTCCCGATATCCACTTACAAAAATATTTAAAATATCCGGATATAGTTGTTTTACTTTTGAGATCAGATCGATTCCGCTTAACCCTGGCATTCGTATATCACTAATCAGAATATCTGCTTCACATATCTTTAATTTTTCCAGGCATTTCAATACATTGTCTGCCGATCCAACAATTTCAATCTCCGGACAGTACATTTTTATGATGTTTGAAATAAGCTGTATGGAAATCGGTTCATCGTCTACGATAAAAACCTTGTATTTATATTTTGTATTCATCTGTACTCTTCTCTACTGTTATCGTAATCTGTGCTCCATCTCTATTGCTTAATTCTATATGGAACTGTTCGCCAAACATGAAATACATTCGCGCATATACACTTGCAAGTCCCATTCCCCCTAACTGTTTTCCATAAATCTGTTTTTCATCTCTTGCCCACGTTTTGATCTCCTCAAACAATACATACAGTTCCTGTTTTTTCTCTTCTGAAAAACCTACACCATTGTCCTGAACCATAAGCCTCCAGCCTGTCTCCGTACTTTCTAAATATATCTTAATCAGAAGTACATCCTGCGCTTCTCCGAATCCATGTTCTACACTGTTCTCCACAAGTTGTTGTATTACAGCTTTAGGAATTTTCTGATCCATAAGAGAATGTTCAATTTCTTCACTGTATTCTATACGATGTTCAAATCTTGCTTTAATTAATGAAATATACCTATGAAGATAATCCAGTTCATCTCTGATACATATTGAATATTCTCTTGTATCAGTAGAATAACGTAACATGGCAGCAAGATTTCCACAGATATTACAAATTTCTTCATCCTGTGCCAGGATGCCTCTGTTAGAAAGGACATTCAAAACATTATAAATAAAATGTGGGTTAATCTGTGCCTGTAACATGTCCAGCTGACTTTTTAAGCTCAGATTAGCCATTTTTTCTTCTTTTACGATAGACTTATGCAGTCTCTCCAGAAGTTTTTGATATGAAACATTTACCGCTTCTATTTCATTTTTGGGGACTGCGATAATTCTTTCTGCATCCAGATCTTCCATCTCTGTTCTATCTATAACAGCTTTTAAATCTTCAATTGGTTTCGTCAGATATCTGGCTGATATAACCACAAACCCAATGGCCAATAATATAAAAATTAATTCTATCACTCCTGTGTATGCCACAATATATGTCGATTTTGATGCAATTTCTTCACCTGTATATACACCTACCAACGAATATCCATAAGTTTCATTTTCCATGGCATAAATAATTTCCCCATTAACCGTCTGTATGGTATTCATTTTTTTTAAATATGAAACGTATTTTTGTGGTTCCCTTATCTTGTCAGATGCATATATTAAATTATGTGAATCATCATAAATTATAAATTTCACATCTTTTTCTTTATCCAATGCCATTATATCTTCAACCAGACACTGAATTTCAATATATCCATATTGCGAACCATTGAGACATTTTAATAAAGAAAATACTTCAGGATTACTTTTATTTCCCCATTGGTCTTTTGATGTTCCTGTCAAATAAGTTTTTCCAGGAGTTTTTTGAACTGCTTCAATTCCTTGTATGTCTTTCAACTGCCAGTGTTCTTTAATTTCTGTATCACCAAAATTCTTTGATGAAACAGCCTCACCTTCATTATTAAACACAATCGTTCTATATGACGTTTTATATATATAATCATTATTTATATACTCTCTTATTTCATCCAGCGCATTATTTCTTTCTGGCAAAAGCTGAGTATTTTTATGACTTGCACTTATAATTGCCAGATCATTAAGAATATTCCCATTAGACAGTACATATCTCATAACTGAATTCATACTGTTTAATTTCATTTCAAAATTATGCGCCATATCCATTACGCTCATATTTATATTATGGTACTGTTCTTCATAGTATTGTTTTGAAAGAAAATAATGCATAAAAATACTGGTGGTGGCTGCAATTATCACAACAAATATTGTAAATATACTTACCATTTTTGTTCTGAATTTCATACACAGCCCTCCTGGTTTTATCCTTTTACTGAACCTGCAGTCATACCTTCTACAATTCTGTTATTAAAAATCAAAAAGAGAATCAGCATGGGAATGATAATAATCAACACATCAGCAAATAACAAATTATATGAGTTAGAAAATTTTCCAATGTAATTATACAAGGTCAATTGTACTGTAACATTTTCTGAACCCGGAAAAAAATATAATGGCGTTGTAAAATCATTGAATATTGAAATAGCATTTATAATGATTACGGTTGCTGTTACAGGCTTCAGCAATGGAAAAATAATATGACTGTATATTTTTATTGAAGTAGCTCCATCCATAAATGCTGCTTCTTCCAATTCTACTGGAATCGTATCCATAAATCCCTGATATAGAATAACAGTAAATGAAATATTTAATGCCACCTCTAAAAGAATGATCGAAGGCAGGGATTTATAGATATGTAATCCTTTTAATACCCATATTGTCGGGATAATAGCTGTAGGAACCATTAAACCCAACATAATTATTTTGTTTAATATCCTCGAACGATGATCCTTCCTTCTTTGTAATACATAGCCGGCCATTGATCCAAATATGATCAGCATAAATACTGTTCCCATTGTAATTATGATACTATTTTTAAAAGCTGTAAGCAATTGATAATGATTTTCTGTAAGTACTGTTACAAAATTCTCAAAATGGAAAGTCGAAGGCAATGTCATTTGTAATTTATTCGCCTCCCGTCTGTCTTTTAACGCTGTTACTGCAACAAATAAGAACGGTACAATAAAAAAAACAAATGCAAGTATAAGCCCAATACAATCTCCCAACAGCAGTTTTATTTTATTTTTTTTCATATTTACACTTCCTCGTTTTTGTTCAGAAATTTCTGTAATGGAAATGCAAGGCACATAACAAAAATCAGCATAATTACATTTCCGGTTGTAGACAATCCGTAATAACCACTGGAATATTCCTTATAAACAACAGATCCTAATACATCTGTCGCAAATCCTGGACCACCTTTTGTCATACTCCATATTAATTCAAATGAACGGATTCCGGATATAAAAGATAAAATGATCACAGAATTTCTGGCCGATTTTGACAATGGTATCATTATATCTTTTACAATTTGTATTTTTGAGGCTCCATCCAGAGAAGCACTTTCATAGTAAGTACGATCAATGGACTGAATTCCTGCAATAAATATTACAACTGCAATTCCCAGCCCCTTCCATACATCTGCGAAAATAACAGAACCTAATGCCGTTCCTGTATTTCCCAGCCAGTCTGTCCCCTGTATAGAAAATAATTGTAAAAATGTATTTACTATACCTTTCGTTGGATGAAGCATAGCTTTAAACATAATTCCCACTGCTACCGAACTAATAAGTGTCGCAAAAAAAACAATAGATCTCAGAAGATTTTTTGTACGTAATCCACTTGTCAGAAAAACGGCTATAACAAAACCTACTATAACTTTTAGTCCACAAGTTGTTACTGCATAAATCAATGTGTTTTTTATACTTAACATAAGCCCTGGATCAGTAAGAAACATTTTGTAATTATCCAATCCACACCATACTGCATTTTTCAGATCCCAAATCGTAAAACTGTAATAAAAAGAGATAAGATTAGGAAACAAAAACAATATTATAAAAATAATAAATGCCGGTGCCGCAAAATAAAGTGGATACGTTTTTCTTTTATTCATAATCAACCTCATAAGAATTACTGCTTGGAGAGATTCTCTCTCCAAGCAGTCGATCATCATTTTTATTTTTCCCAGTCAAGTCCCAACTGTACTGCTGCTTTATAGCAGTCTTCATCTAATTTCTTAGCAGCTTCCTCTGCTGTTGTCTGACCTGATGCACATTCACTACAGATTGCATCACAATTTGCGCCTATTACACTACATTCAAATTCAAGAGCTACACTTGTTTTTCCTGCGTCAATATAAGCCTGCATATCTTCTACTGCCGGAAATACATCTACTGATGGCTCATATCCTTTGATACAAACAGGTCCTTGCGGAGTCTGTGCACTGTTAAACGCATCCAGAGCTTCGTCAGAAACATAGAACTCCATAAATCTGGTAATATCATCTACTTTATCAGAATTTTTGTTTCCATATATTGCATTAGGTTCCCATACTGTAAGGCCATGATTTTCTGCATCATCTCCAGGAATTCCAAACGCACCAATATTATTGGCATAATCTTCACCATATAAAGAAGCCAATTCAGGAAGTGCTTCTGTTAAAATCGGCCACATGGCTCCATCACCTTCTGCAAGATAATCTACGCCATCACTGAATGTTGCAGCAAAACAATCTTCATTATAAAAATCTTTTACATCTGCATATTTTGAAAAACTCTTTAAAGCAGCTGCTGATGTTGCATATTTTTCTTCACCTGCTTCAAATTTTGATGCAAAATCTGGCTCTTCTGCTCTGAGATTATAATAATCTCCCAAGAACAATACCTGACTTGTCCATGTATCTCCAAATGTACCAATTAAAGGTGTTTTTCCATTTTCTTTTATCTTCTGGCACACTTCCAGGAAATCCTCCCAGGTATCTGGAACTTCTGCTCCCGCATCTTCAAAAACCTGTTTATTATATAAAATACATCCTGCCATTGCAGTACTCTGCGGAATTCCATATACAGTGCCATTATTAGTAACCGCACTTGCAAACGTGTCATCCAGACGGCTCATAATATATTCGTTATCGCTTAACGGAATAAAATTATCTTCCGGATGTAACTGAGTTCCCAGAGTCGCACCTGAGTTTGCAATTACCAGATCATTTAAATCCCCAGATGCTTCTCGTGTTGACACAATATCTTCTCCTGCTGTTACGACCTCTATATCAACTTTTATCCCAAGTTTTTCTTCGGCCAGTTCACAGACTGCATTTAAACCATCTGAATTAATATCAGGAAATGTAAGTAAAGACAATTCAGCTTCTTTATATTCCCACTCCTTGCTATCCTTATTATCTGCACTTACAGATGTTGCTGCTAAAGTTGTCAGCATAGCAGCTGTTAATAAGGTCACCCCAATCTTTTTTGTCTTATTCTTCATATGTAAGACCTCCTTCTCTTGATATACAGATTATATAAATATATCATTAATTTTTACATGGATTATTCGATGATTTTATATAGAAAATTACATTATTTCCCAATAAGCATTATTATCAAAAGTGATAATTAGTGTACCGTAAAAGCATAAAAAAAGAAAGCCCCCAGAGTTGCCGCTCTGAGGGCTTTTGCCTTGCATTGAACCTTTATTACTTCTTTTTGCCTACTGGCATTGTAGCATATGCATTTCTGCAAATCAATACGTCTGATTCCGGCACTTGTCGCGGGCGGCGGAGCGCCCACAACCAGAGTTCATCTTTCATTTCCAAATTCACACCGGGATTTCTTTATAATTCTAAATCCCCAGTTTTTCTTTCATGTAATCCACAGGTGTATCTTTTCCGGTATAAAGCTTAATCGCAATCAGCGCCTGGAAGAGCATCATACTCATACCATTATAAACTTTTTCACATCCGGCTTCTTTTGCCTGTTTCATCATAACCGTTTCACGAGGTGCATATACAGTATCTGTTACAATAAGATCTTTTTTGAAATAAGAAGGATCCGGAATGTTGGAAAGATCTTCCAGCGGATGCATTCCCACACCTGTTGCATCACAGAAAAGATCTGCAGCATGCATTTTTTCTTTCAGAAGATCCAGATCTCCAAGATCATTCATAGTAGCTTTGCAATTTGTATTCCTGTTGATAAGGTCTACGATTTCCTCTCCACGGCTGTAGAATTTATCTTTGATATTGAAGATTTCAAGTTCTGCGATTCCGTCAAGCGCTCCACGTACTGCAATTGCTGTAGCAGCTCCGCCTGTACCGATAAGAACCATTTTCATTCCTTTGAAGTCGATTCCTTCTTCGGTAAGTCCCTGCCAGTATCCCATTCCGTCTGTATTGTAACCTTTCAGCTTACCGGTAACCTGGCCGGTTTCATCACGCATATTTACAACAGTATTGATGGCGCCACACAATCTTGCAGCTTCGTCAACTTCATCAAGATACTGGTGAACAACAGTTTTGTTTGGCATGGAAATATTGGATCCCAGCATTTTAAGTGCACGAATACTCTGTACTGCATCTTTCAGCGAATCATTATCTACTTCAAAAGCAAGCTGGATAACATCATCCCCGTTTTTGTCATATGCAAGGTTATGTGTTGTCGGTGACTGTGTGTGGCGAATCGGATAAGCCATTAATCCTACTAATTCTGTATGTCCTGTAATATTTGGCATGTTTTTTTCCTCCTTGGTATCATCACTCTAATGGTTCTAATGTCAGGTATCCCTGAGATTCCAGTACATTCAGTATTGCACGTCCTTCCATGGTTCCTTCCATGATACGGCGGGCACGGACAGAATCTCCAATGTTGTATACATACGTGTCTGTATCTCCAAAAGCTTCTTCAAGCTGTGCAAGAATTGGATTATTTGCACGCATTCCCAGGCAGTTAAATCCAAGATCAAATTCAAGATCTGTGATTTTTCCATCTGGAAGCTTCACTGTAAAGGCATTTTCCTTTACTTCCTGAAGTGCAGTGTTCACATATTCTTTCACTCCATATTTATCGTGGGTTTCACGCATGGAGCATTTTGTGATCGGGTCTGCAAGCATACCGATCTGCGGAAGCATATCTACGATTGTACACTGTGCTCCTCTTGGTGCAAAATATTCGACCACATCAAGGCCTACAGAACCGCCGCCTACTACAACGACCTTTTTGCCCTTACATGCTTCATCCGGATATTTTCCTGCATTCAGGTTGTTGATCATTCCAAAGATTGTGGCAACATTTCCCGCTTCGATATTTTCTTTCAGGCCTTTGATCGGAGGTACCAGCGGAACTGATCCTGTTGCATTTACAACTATATCCGGCTTGAACTGTTTGATTGTATCTACAGTAGCTTCTGTATTCAGGAAGATATACAGATTGTTCAGTCTTGCAGCACGTGCTTCCAGATATTTTGGAAAATCTTTCATACGTGTCTTGCTCGGAAGATCTGAAATAAATGTGGAAAGACCGCCAAGATGATCTTTCTTTTCAAGAACAAAAACATTACAGCCAACTTCTGCTGCCGTACAGGCTGCTTCCAGCCCGGCTGTACCGCCACCTGCTACTACAACATTGCAGTTTTTATTAATTTTAAGTTTTTTGTAAATATCTCCTTCCGGAACAGCAGGATTTACTGTACAGCGGATCGGACGGTTTACGCCGATACGGTTTCCCGCACAGCCCACATTACAGGAAATACATTTACGCAGATAATCTTCTTCACCGTTCTGAACTTTTCTGACCCAGTCAGGCTCAGCGATCAGTCCACGTCCCATTCCAACAATATCTACATCTCCGCTTTCGAGAACTTTCTCAACAACTTCAGGATCACGGTAATTTCCTGCATTAATGACAGGTTTGCCGAATTTATCTTTTACTGCTCTTGCCATATAGGAACGCCATCCGTCAGGCAGGAAATTGGAGTCGATCTGATACTGAAGAGACGGATTCAGGCCACAGGAAACGTCATACATATCTACAAATTCATCAAGATATTCCAGATATTCCAGTGTATCCTCCAGCGTATTTCCTCCCGGCACTCTTTCTTCTGCGGAAATACGAACAATGATCGGAAACCACGGTCCTACATTTTTACGTACTTCTTCCAGCACCATACGTGGGAAGCGAAGACGGTTTTCTACAGAACCGCCAAATTCATCTGTTCTTTTATTATAATAAGGTGAGATAAACTGACTCATAAGATAAGAATGCCCACAGTGGATCTCAATGGCATCAAATCCGATAGTCTGTACACGTTTTGCAGCCTCGCCATATTTCTTAACTGTGGTGAGAATTTCTTCTTTTGTCATCGGACGCGGAATTTCTCCCCCTGCCTTGGTTGGAATATTGGAAGAAGAAACAGTTTCCATTCCTGTTCTTGCAGAGGAAGCTGAGGCACCTGCATGGTTTACCTGTATTGCAACTGTTGCTCCGTTCTTGTGAAGATTTTCCACCAGCTGATAGTAGCGTGGCATAAAGCTGTCATGATCAATACGTATCTGACTTGTTCCATTAGATCCTGCCGGATATTCAATGTTGGCATTTTCCAGAATGATAAGACCTGTACCGCCTTTTGCACGAAGCGAATAGTAATTCATATGTCGGTTACTCATTTCGCCGCTTGTTTCTCCATAGTTTGTTCCCATCGGTGTCATAGCGATACGGTTTTTGATCGTAGTTCTTTTAATTGTAATTGGTTCAAAAATTTTAGGGTATTGACTCTTCATGAAAATTCTCCTTACGTAATCTGTTATTCAAAATTACTT
>JABLTO010017657.1_pt1 | contig 17072 bp, 16 predicted proteins | sample 7160091 | NCBI WGS metagenome assembly JABLTO01 (sample SAMN14651225, study PRJNA627086) | human gut metagenome | isolation source: feces | host: Homo sapiens
CCATGAAAAAACACCTCCAAAGTCCTTTCTAAATAAATTTTACCATATTTTGACTCTTTTTATTTAGTGTGAACTTTAAAGGTATTATAATCAAATAGCCCTCTTTTATTATGCGGCTGGTCCAGTAGGTCCTTGTGGAATAGTCAAATCTAACGAATAAGTATTATTACCTAAACTATTAATAGTTGCAGCTGCATTAGTTCCTGGATTTCCAGTTGTTACTGTTCCAATTTGTAAATTAATCGCTGGTCCCGTAGGTCCGGTAGGTCCTTGTTCACCAGCAGCCCCAGCAATACCTTGTGGTCCAGCAGGTCCCGTAGGTCCAGTAGGGCCTTGTTCCCCGGCAGCCCCAGCAATACCTTGTGGTCCCGTAGGTCCGGTAGGCCCTTGTTCACCAGCAGTACCGGCAATACCTTGTGGTCCAGCAGGTCCGGTAGGTCCGGTAGGTCCTTGTTCTCCAGCAGTACCAGCAACCCCTTGCGGTCCTGTAGGCCCAGTAGGTCCGGTAGGCCCTTGTTCCCCAGCAGTACCGGCAATACCTTGAGGTCCCGTAGGCCCGGTAGGTCCGGTAGGTCCTTGTTCACCAGCAGCCCCAGCAATACCTTGAGGTCCCGTAGGCCCGGTAGGTCCGGTAGGTCCTTGTTCACCAGCAGTACCAGCAATACCTTGAGGTCCCGTAGGCCCGGTAGGTCCGGTAGGTCCTTGTTCTCCAGCAGCCCCGGCAATACCTTGTGGTCCCGTAGGTCCAGTAGGCCCAGTAGGACCTTGTTCCCCAGCAGCCCCGGCAATACCTTGAGGTCCCGTAGGTCCGGTAGGCCCCGTAGGTCCAGTAGGCCCTGCAGGTATAACAAAGTTTAATATTGCGTTTTCGCTAGTTCCAGCATTAACAACAGATGGACTTGAACCAGGTAGACCTTGCGTCGTTGTTCCAACGTTTATAGTTGCGGGACCAGTAGGTCCGGTAGGCCCAATTACACCTCTAGTTGAACAGCAACATCCCTGTTGAAAACTACTTTTTTGTGCATTTTTAACATAGTTGTATGCTTTTTCATAATCTCGATTCATAATAGACTCCTTTTCTTCATAAAGGATTATAACAAATTAATTCCTTTATTATAAAGTATGCTAAAAAAATCTATTTGTACCAGCTAAAAACCCAAGTCAACTTAAAATAAAGACGTATATTATAACTAGGAAACTATATAGCTCATTAATATCACCACTCAATTTAAATATATTTTTGTAAATTTTTTAAAAAAGTATGATATAATTTTTAAAGTAGAAAGAGTGGTTAAAGATGAGAAAAGAAATAATAGAAGAATATATTGCTCAAATTTCCAAAATTGAAAGTGAAATCCAAACTTTAAAAGAAAAAAACAATGATTTGCTAAAAAGTTATGATGATTATATAGAAGTAATAAGTAAAATAAATAATGAATTAACACACAAGGCGGATAAAGAAGAGACTATGCTAGATAATTACAAAATGAAACTTGCTACAGCAACTATCGAATTTGATAAGCTTTTATCTGAACTAGTACATAATAAAGAACGCCTTGCTAGTACCGAAGCGGAATATGATTCGCTAAAGGATCTTAAAAAATTGTGCACCAAAAGAGTAAAATTGATTTCTATTATGGATGCTATGGCAATAAATAAAGAACAAGAAGATGCACCTTTAGAATATATAGAAAATTATGATGGTAAAAAAATATCTATTTTAAAAACACAGGTCTCAGAATATCAAGAATATATGCTTGAACTAGAAAAAATAGATGCTACTATAGAAGAACGACTTAAAAGTTTTGCTAAAAATAATACAGAAAGTGAAGTAAACTCATCTGCTGATTATCTTGTTAATAGTAGTTATTTATCCAATGAACTTTCTGGGTTAAATCTAGATACTTTACAACAAGAACGTGCCCAAATAATATCAAATATGACAAGTATTGAAAACATGCCCGGCAAAAAATCTTTATTTAATGTAAAAGTAAATGATAAACAAATAAAAAAACAAATATCTTCAAAATATATTAATAAATATAAAGGACTATATAATAGATTAGTATCTATTGATTTAGAAATAGCATCTTTAAATAATTTTGTTCCTCAAATAACTTTTGATGAAGAACTATACAACAATATGACTGAATTACAAAAACTAGCTTATGCTGCCAACTTAGAATTACAAATTGAAAATAGTGAGTATACCGGTCTTGTTTATATTGATAAGCATACAAATAAAAAGATACCTATGCAATATAAAAGCCTATATGAAAGATTACTAAGAATTACTAATCAAAAGAAAACACCTAACTATTTAGAAAGTCCATTAAGTAAAGAATATTTAAGTAAAAGAACACTTCATGATCAAAAAGATTATTATAAATCACTTGCCCTAGAAATAATAAAAGCTCCAAAAACAAATCCTACAGTATGTTCTTACAAAGATATTAATGTAACAATTGATAAAAGTTTAGAGCCTTTATTTAAAGAGACTATTGAAAATTATGATTTAATAGCAACTAAAGCCAAAGAAGAGTTAGCAAATGCATATATTAAGATAGAAGATATTACTAGTCTAATACCTAAAGAACCTATTACTGTGACTACTAAAAATAAAAGTGTAACTATCGATAAAAGTAATGTTACTACCCTTAGTGAACTTGAAAGTAGTGCAAGTAACTTAGAAGAATTGATGACTGATGATTTAAAATCATCTATACCAGTTGCATATCCAAATAATTTAGATGTCACAATTGATGAAGAATATATAAAAACTTTAAACAAAGAAGAAGAAAAAGCCTATTACAAATTAAAACTTCATGATATAGAACTTCATTCAAAAAACACTGCAAAAGTTTTAGAAATTGCCTTAGAACAACCATATCGTTATGACGAGGTTTACAGTGGCTTATTCCACGAAATAGTAAGAAGATATAATAATATTAAAAAAGATGAGGAAAAGCCTCTTACCATTACTGAAAAAAGAAGACCTAAATTCCTAGATAAAATTAAAAAAGGCCTTAAAAAGAAAAGCATTCAAATAACTCTTGGGGCTGTAGCTTTACTTGGTGTTTTGGCAGCTAATCGTAAAAATGATTTTAATTTAGATAAAAATGCTTATGAAACACCTACAGTTACTAATATTGAATCTTTAAGTGATGTGGCTGATAATGTGCCAACTAAAGAAGATGAAAAAATACTTGATATAGTAAATAAAAATTTAGAGACTGATGATACAAAAATAGAAGAAGATATCTTAGGGCAAACATTTAGACTTAATAAAGATGCAGGACTATATTCTCGTTACTATTCAAGTACGGCAGAAACACCACTTTATAAAAACGATCTTTATACAACCATTGGCGTTTTATTAGAAACCAATTATGGCGAAGAAATAAGAGTTGATTATAACACCCCAGACTGCGAAGAAATTATATATAATGTGTTAGAACAAGGTGGAAAAATTATAAAAAGACAAGCAGTTTGTGCCACTGGATTACAAGACTTTCTAAATACTGGAATTCCTACTGGTATTGTAGATGAAAATAAAATTACCATTGTAAATGAAAACTCAGAATTAAAAAACATGATTATTTCTTCGTTAAATAATGGAAGGAGTAGATAAAATGAATTATCAAGAATATGATATTGTAAGAATTGATAATAAAGAATATGTTATCGCTAAAACTAGTGAAATTAACTCAAACAAATATCTATTGTTAGTTAGAATAGATGAAGAAGAAAATGTTTGTTCAGATGATATTTTAATTAGAAAACAATCTATTTATAATAATATTGAACCTGATAAATTATATCCTTTAAGTGATGAAGAAAAAGCATCTATTTATCCAATGTTAAAAGATTTATTAGAAGAGAGTTAATCTCTTTTTCTTTTAATAATATGGAAAACATCAAAAAATAATTAAATTACTTTTTTTTAGTTGAAAGATTTTCCAAATTATAAGATAATAGGAATAGGTGATAATAGATGAAGAGCAAGAGTAACAAAAAATATATTTTATTTGCACTAGGGGCTTTAATTTTAGTTGGAATTGTAATAGGAGTTAGTTATGCCATATGGCAAATAACATTAGTGCAAACTGAACAAAACGTAGTAAATGCTGATTGTTTTAGTGTTACACTAGAAAATGAAGAAAATGATATTAATATTCAAACAGCATTCCCAATAACCGATGAAGAGGGAAGTGCTTTAACACCATATACGTTTACAATTAAAAATAACTGCAATTCTAAAGCTGCCTATGAGGTGAATTTAGAATCGTTAAACACAACTACGCTTGATGCTAAATACGTTAAAGCAAAAGTAGATAATGTAATAGTTAATCTAGGGAGTGTTACTAGTACAGATGATGTAACGGTAGCAAACACCACTAAAAGTTATAAAATTAGTACAGGATACTTAAAAGCCTCAGAAAGCAAAGTAATAAAACTTAATTTATGGATGGACTACGATACGCCTGCTGTTGAAGAATCTATGAATAAAATATTTGAGGCCAAGATGGTTATTAATGCTTCTTATTCAAGTGAATCATCTAGTGATACTGCAGTTAAAAAAATAACTGAGTTAGCCCAAACAGATACAACAAACTTAGCCACAGATGATTATGGTAACACAAGATATATAGGAGCAGATCCAAATAACTATGTCAGTGTGGATGGTGATATATGGCGAATCATTGGTGTAATGAAAGAAATAAATGATGGTACCGGTAACAAAGAAGACAGAGTAAAAATAATAAGAGCAGAATCTATAGGTGATTATTCATGGGACACAAGTGAAAGTTCTGTAAACGGAGGATATGGAGTAAATGAATGGAGCGGGGCTGATTTAATGAAACTATTAAATCCAGGCTATGAAAGCGAAACAGTAGGTGGGTCTCTATACTGGAATAATAAACAAGGAACATGTTACTCATCTAATAACAATGCCACAACAAGTTGTAATTTCACAAGTACAGGCATAAAAGAAAAATTGAAAAATATGCTAGGTAATGCCGTATGGAATACAGGAGCATCAACAACAAGTAGTCAAATAGCAAGTAAATGGTATACGGAAGAAAGAGGAACAAGAAACGGTAAAATATGTACGTCAGGAAATTATTGCAATGATACAGTAAAAAGAACAACGACATGGACCGGAAAAGTAGGTTTAATGTATCCATCAGATTATGGTTATGCAACAAGTGGAGGGAGTACAACAGACCGAGCAACATGTTTAAATAAAGAATTATATAATTGGGATGGTAGTAGTGTAAGTGATTGTAAAAATAATGACTGGCTATTTAATAACAGTTATCAATGGACTATTTCGCCGAATGCTGACTCTTCCCGTGCTGACTGTGTGTTCGATGTGTATTCATACGGCCTCGTTCTCAGCCGCGGTGCGAACATCGGCAGCGGTGTGCGTCCAGTCGGTTATCTGTTATCGAATACGTTGATCCAAAGTGGAGATGGCAGCTCAGGAAATCCCTTCATTCTTAGCTGATTAGTGGACAGTTTTCATTAAACACCGATAATCATTGAATTTATCAAGCAAAAAAGTTGGCCCAGTTGTCAACTTTTTTCAGTATATCAAGGTAACTGTTCAAAATATGAGCTTTTTAGGCACAGCAACGCTCTCCACTTTAAAGAGAAGTTTTAAAAAGGTTATAATAATTACTAAATGTCATAAAGTATAAATTTAAAACTAATTCTGATATATTTTAAAGAATTAAAAGCACGATGAAAAAGGGTCAAACCAGTTTTAAATAAAGATTTGATTCTGATTTTTGAATTGTGTGACTTGGTATGAGTACTAATTTTGATATCTTTGTAACATCTTTTGTTTTTGGAATAATCTGCTCCTAAAATAGTGAGAAATAAAATACCAATGCTAGCAAAACAATACATAGACTTAAAATAATCTAAAGATGCATTTGTTGTATTTTCAATAAAAAAACCATTCGATTTTTGATTTTTAAAGACAGATTCGATTCCCCCAAAGCGATAACTATAATCTTTAATAGCATAATTTTTATTACCGTTTGTTGCTAAAATCCAAGGGTCATCTGTATCAACAGCATTACTTATAACAATATTTGTAATATATTTTTTATCTGTAAATTCTATATTAGAATAGGCAATAGAATGATATTTATATTTAGGTAGATCTGATAGAAATTTCCAAATTTTATGTCCTTCTTTTTTATCAAAGTGTAGTAATTTTATGTTCTTTTTTAATCTCAAAACGTAGGTGTGTCCGAGAGAACTAATATGTTCCATGATGCCGGTAGAATTAAACCATCTGTCGGCAAGAAAAATTAAATCAAAATTATTATTAAATAATTTGGAAACATAAGATATGCCTGTTTTTATAAGTTCTTCTTGGAAAGCTTCAGGGCATTCATTGCCTTCAAAATAACGAAACCAAAGAGGAATGCCTTGCTTACCAATCCGCATTGTAATCATGAAAACCGTGTAATTGTTTCTAGAAAACATATGGTCAAAAATAATGTGAACTCTTTTATCTTTATGCTTCTTTTTGTAGTTGGATATAACGTGCCTTATAATTTGGTCATAAAAGCTATAGGCATCAAAATGTTTATTAGTAAATAATCTTTTGATTCTTTTAATAACTGAATCTATTTGAACAAGAGAAAAGTCGTCTTTAAGAACTTTAGCAATATCTGATGGCACAAGTGATTCTGAAATAATCATGCCGTGAAGAATATATGGAATAATTTTCAATTGAGTTTTTCTAATGTTTTGAAAAACTTCTTTTAGAAATTTTTCAAAACCACTTGCCATATCTTTTTGAGTATTATATACTTTTCTCATAAACAACCACCTATCTATGTTCCTAAAATAATGATAGCAAAAAGTGGTTGCTTTATCAATTTTAAGACACAATATGAGTAAGGTGGTATATTTACTCTATTTTTAAGGATTTCAAAAACTGTCCAGTTGTAAGCATTCTTAGTTAGGGTGTAATAAAACCCACGAGGCGTTTAGAATATCCGCCAGAGCTGATTTTAAATTATAATTTATGTATAAGAAAGTTCTATTATCAAGGTGTTCTACTTTCTTTAATAAATTAATCATAGGAAAGTAGAAATACTTTCCTTGCTTTCTAGAAAGGTGGCTAATTATGAGTAAGAAAAAGTATTTATTATCTATTTTATTATTTTTATTTTTAACTTTTGGTACCTATTACTTTGTATTTAAAGATTATTCCTTTTCTTTATTTTTATCTTCTTTAAGTTATTGTAATCCACTATTTATAGTAATATCATTTGTATCTATGTTTTTCTGGGCTTTTTTTGAAGCACTATATTTAAAAGTAATGTGTTTTTATATGGGTTATAAAATAAGTTATTATAAGGCCTTTGGGTATGTCTTTACTGAATGCTATTTCTCAGCTATAACACCTAGTAGCATTGGTGGCCAACCAGTACAAATGGCCGAAATGAGTCACGATGGTATTCCTTACCGTGTTAGTAGTGTAATAATTCTTTTAAATACCCTTATATATAAGATAGCTTTAATAATTATTGCTACAATAGGTATAATTCTTTTTAAAGATATATTGTTTTCTTTTAATTCGCTTTTTAACTGGCTAGTCTTACTTGGATTTATTACGACTATTCTTTTAATAATTTGTTTTCTCATATTAGTATATTCTAAAAAGTTAATGTATTACATAGTAAAACTTGTGATATGTGTATTAAATAAACTACATATTTTTAAAAGTATAAAAGAAAAAGAAAATAAGTTAAATGCATCTTTAAAAGATTATCAAGAATGTGCACTTCTTACTAAGAAAAAACCAGCAATATTAATAATAAGTCTAATTATACTATTGTGCCAAAGATTAAGTATTTTGGCTGTTAGTTATTTTATATACAAATCATTTGGTTTAAGCAATAATTCTATTTATTTCATTATTGCTATGCAATCATGTATTACCCTTGGCTCTGATTTTATGCCTTTTCCTGGTGGTGTAGTTGTAGCAGAAGGATTGCTGTTTGAAGCAAATAAAATTATTTATGGCTCTAATTTAGCAACACCAGCGATGATTTTACTTCGTACCATTAGTTTTTATAGTATAGTTATATTTAGTTTATTGTTTTATATTTATTTTCATTTTAAAAAAAGAAACAAATCGGAAGTTATAGGAGGATACCAATGAAAAAAGGTTTTACATTAATTGAACTTATTATTACAATTGCTTTACTAGGTCTAATTGGAACTATCATTGCCACAAATATGACTGGCATATTAGATAGTGAACAAGAAAAAGAATATAAAAAATTTCAAAAAACATTAACTGAAGCGGCATGCGTTTATGTAGATTCAAATGCTTATTTGAAAATTAATGGTTCAGAATGTTCAAAACAAGATGGATGCCTTGTAGGCGTAGGAACAATTTTATCACAAGGTTTAATTACTGAAGAAGATTTAATTGATCCTAAGACTGGTCAAAAAATTAACGCTATTGACTCCGTTATTATTGTGAAGTATGAAGATGGTGTAAAAAAATGTATTTATGATGAAACTGAAATTAAAGAAGAGTAAATTTAATATATAGAATGGATGCGTAGATATGGAAAAAAATTATTTAATTTTGTTTGGCTTTGTAATGGCTATTATCATTATTAAACTTATTATTGCTTTTTTAATAACTAATAAGTTAGAAGAAATTATTCTTTTAAAAAAGGCCGACATAAATACTTGGGGTTTAATGCTTTTTTTGAATTTTTTCTTTGGTATTGTTGGTGTTATTATCTCAGTATTAATAACCATTGCTATTCCAAGTAACCATCTTGAAGATGGTATTAATGGTGAAGAGTAGGTATTTTTTATAACAGGTAAATGTTAAAGAGATTAAGAATTATAGGAATTCTTAATTTTTTTGCAAAAATAATTAGCAATGTGTATTGACAAGTGCTAAAATGCATATTATAATGTATGTAGCATTTGAATTTTGCAAGTGCTAAAGGAAGTGAGCTTTAGTGAATGATAGACAAGCAAAAATATTAAAAGAAATTGTAGAGAACTATATTGCAACAGCCAAACCTGTTGGCAGTAAGTCTTTGATGAGTAAACTAAAATGCTCATCAGCTACGATTCGTAATGAAATGGCTCACCTAGAAGAACAAGGATTCTTAGAAAAAAATCATATTTCTTCTGGCCGTATTCCATCAGAAAAAGGTTATAAATATTATGTGACTCACTTAATGAAACCTAAAGAGCTATCAAAGAGTGATGCTATTGCTTTACAAACAATTTTTCATAATCATGAACTTACATTATCAGACGCTATTACATCATGTGTTGATATTATAAGTGACATGACCAACTATACTAGTGTTATTCTTGGCAAAAATGGTTTAGAAAATGCTTTACAGCAAGTTAGTATTATTCCCTTACAAAATCAAAGCATTGTTGCTCTTGTTTGTACTGATAAGGGGATAGTTCAAAACAAAACTTTTGTTTTAGCAGATAATATATCTGTTAGTGAGGTTGTTAAAACGTGTGAAATAATTAACAAAATGTTAGTTGGAACGCCAATTGATGAAGTATCAAGAAGACTAGAATTTGATATTAAGCCAATTATTGCCGAAAAAATTGAGGCATATGAAACTATTTATTCTATATTCTCTAAGACATTTAGTGATTTTGCTAGTAAACAAACAGAAACCGTTCATGTTAGTGGCAAAAAATATTTGTTAAATGAACCAGAATATAACGATGTTGAAGAAATCAGAAATATCATTAAAAAATTTGATGATCCAACCTTAATAGGTAAGATTGAAAGTGATTCTAGTGAGGAAGGCGTAAAAATCTATATTGGTGAAGATAGCGAGTTTGATCCTAATGTCACAGTTATAAAAACAACTTACAAAATAAATGGTGAAGAAGGTACAATAGCAATAATTGGCCCTAAAAGAATGGAATATGACAGAGTGGTAGGCTTGTTATCATTTCTAAATAAAGAATTAAATGAAAGCGAGGGTTCTCATGAATAACGAAGAAAAAAAAGTAAAGACTGAAGAACTAGAAAAAAAAGAAGAAAAGACCAAAAAGAAGCCTGAAAAGAAAGAAAATAAAAAAGAGCTTGAGAAACTCCAAAATGAATTAAAAGAAAAAGATGAGAAAATATTAAGATTATCAGCTGAATTTCAAAATTTAAAAAGACGTACTGATGAAGAAAGAATGAAACTTCTAAAGTATGATGGTGAAAAGTTTATTACTAGTATCTTACCAGTATTAGATAACTTTGAACACGCAATTGTTATGGATGATACTGATTTGACTGATGAGGTTAGTAAATTCTTAAGTGGTTTTAAAATGATTTATGGTAATCTACTAGAAACCTTAAAAAACAATGAAGTTACTGAAATAGAGTGCTTACATGAGCCTTTTGATGAAGATTGTATGCATGCCGTTTTAGTTGATAGTGTAGATGACTTTGATGATAATGTTGTCATTGACATCTTACAAAAAGGTTATAAATATAAAGATAAAGTATTAAGACCAGCTATGGTTAAAGTAAATCAAAAGAAAGAGGGGGATGATGGTGAATCCAAATGATAATGAAATTAAAAATCTAATGTGGCTAATGAACCGACGCGAGTATTGGCTGCTTAGAGAAGATGGAGAGCAAAGGATCGGCACTATTACTGGCACTATTGGTCCAATCATTGCTGATATTGAAATTAGCATTATTAAATCATATTGCCGCCTACAAAATACTCAATACATAGCACCAAAGGATGGATTTGAAAGAGCCAAAATGGCTGAAAATATTATCAAAGAGGTAGAACCTCAAAATACAAGAAAATAAAGAAAGGATGATTAATTATGAGTAAAATTATAGGAATAGATTTAGGTACAACAAATAGTTGTGTATCTGTACTTGAAGGGGGTACACCAAATGTTATCCCAAATGATGAAGGAGGAAGAACTACACCTTCCGTTGTAGCTTTTAAAGGCGACGAGGTTATAGTAGGAGATCGTGCTAAACGTCAAGCTGTAACAAACCCTAAAAATACTATTGCAAGTATTAAACGTTTAATGGGTTCTGGTAAAAAAGTTACGGCTAATGGTAAAGAATGGACACCAGAAGAAATTTCTGCCAAGATTTTAGGTAAATTAAAAGCCGATGCTGAAAGCTACTTAGGTGATAAAGTAACTGAAGCCGTTATTACTGTTCCAGCATACTTTAACGATGCGCAACGTCAAGCTACAAAAAATGCTGGTAAAATTGCTGGTTTAGACGTTAAACGTATTATTAATGAACCAACAGCCGCAGCTCTTGCTTATGGACTTGATAAACAAGATAAAAGTCAAACTGTTTTAGTTTATGACTTAGGTGGAGGTACATTCGATGTATCAATACTAGAACTAGGTGATGGAGTATTTGAAGTTAAATCTACTGCTGGTAATAACAAACTTGGTGGTGATGATTTTGACCAAAGAATTATTGATTACTTAGTTAAAACATTTAAAGATGAAAATGGCATTGACTTATCAGGTGATGCTATGGCTATGCAAAGACTTAAAGATGCAGCTGAAAAAGCTAAAAAAGATTTATCTGGTATGAGTAGTACCCAAATAAGCCTACCATTCTTATCACAAAACGAAAATGGCCCATTACACTTAGAATTAGATTTAACTAAAGCTAAATTTGAAGACTTATGTCGTGACTTATTTGATTCAACTTTAGACCCAGTTCACAAAGCTTTAAGCGATGCTAAACTTTCTAGTAGTGATATTGATGAGGTAATATTAGTTGGTGGATCAACTCGTATTCCATATATTCAAGAATTAGTTAAAAAAGAACTTGGCAAAGAACCACATAAAGGTGTTAACCCAGATGAAGTTGTTGCCATGGGTGCGGCTATTCAAGGTGGTGTCTTAACTGGTGAAATGGATGACTTAGTCTTACTTGATGTTACACCATTATCACTTGGTCTTGAAACACTTGGTGGTGTTATGACTGTCTTAATTCCAAGAAATACAACTATTCCAACAAGTAAGAGTCAAGTATTTAGTACTGCGGCTGATAATCAACCTGCTGTTGATATTCATGTCTTACAAGGTGAAAGAAAGATGGCTAGTGATAACAAAACTCTAGGTAATTTCCAACTTTCAAATATTCCACCAGCACCAAGAGGAGTTCCACAAATCGAGGTTAAATTCGATATTGATGCTAATGGTATAGTTCATGTAACTGCTAAAGACCTTGGTACTAATAAAGAACAATCAATTACTATTTCATCTAGTACAAACTTAAGTGATGAAGAAATTGATAAAATGATGAAAGATGCTGAAGCAAATAAAGAAGCTGATGAAAAACGTAAACAAGAAGCTGATACAAGAAATGATGCTGACGCTATGATTTTCCAAACAGAAAAAGCTATTAAAGACCTAGGTGATAAAGTAGATAGTAAAGATAAAGAAGAAGCAGAAAGTAAAATTAAAGACTTAAAAGATGCTTTGACAAAAAGTGATATTGATGATATCAAAAAGAAAACTGAGAGTCTTCAAGAGGTTGCTATGAAACTTGCTACTAAAGTTTACGAAAATGCCTCTGCAAGCAATAATGCCAGTGCTTCTACTGAAACTACTACCGAAGAAAACTCATCATCTAAAAAAGATGACGTTGAAGAAGCTTCATACGAAGAAAAATAATATATTAATGGGAAAGTTCTAGGTGACTAGAACTTTTATCCGGTTATAGAAAGGAATATACTGTGGAAAAACTAAAAGAACGTTCTAAAATAAATAAAAATGATTGTTGGGATATAAGTAAAATAATTAAAAATGATAATGAATTTGCAATGCTCTTATCATCAGTAAATGATAAAAGTGCGGCTAAAGTAGCAATGAAAGGACATATACTAGATTCTAGTGAGTCATTAGAAAAATTTATTAAATTAGATGAGAGTGAAGAAAGAGAGTATGCCCGTCTTCTAATATATACCAAATTTTTATATGATGAAGATACAAATAACAATGTATCTAAAGAAAAAATGCTTAAAGTTGAAAACTTAGGCCGTATGATAAATGAAAATGAATCATTTATTTTGAGTGAATTTATGGCTAGTGATTTAAAAAGTGTTTTAAAACTTATCGATAATCATCCTTTTTTAAAAAACTATAAACTTTATTTTACAAGACTTTACAAAGACAAAGAAAGAGTTTTAAGTGAGAAAGAAGAAAATATTATTGCTCTTGCTATGAATGCTTTTGGCGTGCCAGATGATGCGTTTACCTCTTTGGACGTTGCCGATGCTAACTTTGCTCCTGTTTCTAAAAAAGAACTAAACCATTATAACTATGCTTTATACTTAGAAGATGAGGATCAAGAAACTAGGAAAGAAGCATTCTTAAACTATCATGCATATTATGCATCTCACAAAAACACCTTTGCCTCTTTATTAAAGGGTAATTACGAAGAATTAGAGTTTATAAGAAAAATAAGAAAATATAATACTGCTTTAGAAATGGCTTTAGATAGTATTAATGTTTCACCAAAAGTTTATGAAAATCTAATTACAAAGGTTCATGAATATAACTACATTAATATAGATTATCAAAAACTTAAAGCCAAAAAACTAGGTTTAAAAGAATACCATTTATATGATACCTATGTTCCGATTGTTGCATCTCCTACCAAAAAATATACTAAAGAAGAAGCTATTAATACGGTAACTAATGCTCTTAAAATATTAGGTCCAGATTATTTAAGTCATTTTAAATATATGTTTGATAACCAATGTATTGACTTCTATCCTAATAAAGGTAAACATAATGGGGCTTATCAGTGGGGTAGTTATGACACAGATTCTTACGTTTTACTAAATTTTAATGGTACATTTGATTCTGTTAGTACGATGGCTCATGAACTAGGTCATGCTGTTCATTCTATGTATTCTAAAGAAAACAATTCTTATCCATATTATGACTATGAAATATTCTTAGCTGAGATTGCTTCAACTGTAAATGAAACATTACTTTCCGTTTACATGTATGAAAAAGCAAAAACAAAGGAAGAAAAAATATTTTACTTATGTGAATTTTTAGATAAAGTAAAGGCAACAATATATCGCCAGACTATGTTTGCCGAATTTGAAAGTATTATGAGTAAAAAATGCCAAGATGGTGTTTCTCTAACTGAAGAAGAATTTAGTAATACCTATTATCATTTAAATGAAGAATATTTTAAAGATTCTGTTATTGTTGATGAAAGTATTCGTTACGAATATATGCGCATAAGTCATTTTTATAGTCCTTTTTACGTTTATCAATATGCTACTGGTTTAATTGCCGCTATTAGTATTGTAAGTGATATTTTAAGTGATTCTAAATTTAAAGATAAATATATTAAATTCTTACAAAGTGGCTGTAATAAAGACGTTTTAGAACTATTAAAAATAGTTAATATTGACTTTACAGAGTATACTCCTTTTGATAAATCTTTTACTTTTATCAAAGAAAAATACAATGAATTAAAAACATTATTAGAAAGTAGTGATTAACGATGAAAAATAAAGATTATTATGAAATGTTAGGCGTTGATAAATCAGCTTCTGCTCAAGAAATAAAGTCTGCCTTTCGTAAACTTGCTAAGAAATATCACCCTGATAATAAAGAAACTGGGGATGAGGCTAAATTTAAAGAAATAGGCGAGGCTTATGCTGTTTTAAGTGATGAACAAAAAAGAGCCCAATATGATCGCTTTGGCTCTAGTGCTTTTGATGGTACTGGTGGCTTCCAAGGTGGTTTTGACCCCGGTGATGTCGATTTAAATGATATCTTACGTCAAGTTTTTGGTGGTGGTAGTGGTTTTTCTAGTGGCTTTGGTTTTGATGATTTCTTTGGTGGTGCAAGAAGCACTACAAGTACACGTGAAAGAAAAGGAAGAGACACTTTAGTAAGACTTGATTTAAGTTTTGAAGAAGCAGCCTTTGGCGTTGATAAAGATATCGAACTTACTTTAAATGATACATGTAGTGAATGCCATGGCAAAGGTGGCTTTGGTGTAAAAACTTGTGAATATTGTAAAGGCCAAGGCTATGTTGTAACTGAACAAAGAAGCCTATTTGGTGTTGTTCAAAGTAGAAGTGCTTGTCCAAAATGTGGTGGTGAAGGTCATACAGTTGAAAGAGTATGTACAACTTGCCGTGGTACTGGTCAAGTAAGAAATAAAAAAACTATTTCTGTGCATATACCAGAAGGTGTTGATACAGGTCATCAATTAAGAATATCTGGGAAAGGCGAGGCTGGAACTAATGGGGGACCAAATGGTGATATCTATTTTGAAATTCATGTTGCTAATAGTGATTTTTATAAAAGAGATGGTAGTGACTTATATATAGATTTACCACTTACTATTACTGAAGCCATACTAGGTTGTAAAAAAGAAGTTCCAACAGTCTCTGGTAATGTCATCATGGATATTAAACCAGGCGTTCAAAGTGGCGTTAAATACAAATTAAAAGGAAAAGGCCTAAAAGTCCCAAACTCTATTCGTAAAGGTGATGAATACGTTGTTATTGATGTTATAATACCTTCAAAACTTACAAGAGAGCAAAAAAAGATAATTGATGAACTATCTCATACTGAACTAGATAACTCATCTGAATTTAAAGAATTTAGAAAACATTTATAATAAAGTAAATAGTATTAATAAGGCTATTTTTTAGGGACTTTGTCAAATTTTTAGACCACTTTTTGGGAGGGTATCAGAACTAGAAATGGATTTTTCAAAATTATTAGGAGATAAATACCCTATAGAAGAATGAACTCGAATAGGATTATAAAACCCTTCTATGTAATCGTAAATTGCCTTAAAAGCATCTTCATAAGTATAAAGTTTCATTTGATATAGTTTTTCTTTTTTTAAAGAAGCATGGAAAGATTCTTGAGCAGCATTTTGATCACAAGAATGATTAAGTTCTGTATAACTAAACACAAAATTGTGATTGGTAAAATATTTTCTGTATGGCTTTGAACGCATTTGAGAACCTTTGTCAGAATGAATAATAAGCCCACGATTAGGATTTCTTTTTTCAATAGCATCATCCAAAACCTTTAAAATTTTATCTGTTTTCTGATCAGGAAATAAACCCCATGCAACAACTTTTTTGGAAAAGTAGTCAATGAAAGAAATCAGATAAAAAGTGCCTTCGTTGATAGTTTGAATATAAGTAATATCAGTAGTCCAAACTTGATTGATTCTGTTAATTTCTAAATCCTTAATTAAATTAACAATTAAGGATTTTTCTTTGTCTGTTAAATTACTTTTTTTATGAGGAAATTTCTTAGAAACAATACTTCTAATGCCCAATCTATGCATGATTTTGGAAACATTAGAAGTAGAACAAGAAATGCCTTTGGTCTTTAAAACAGCAGCTATTTTGGGTGCACCGTAAACTCCATTTGAATCAGCATAAACAGAAACAATTTGCCGACAAAAAGTGGCTAACTTATTTAGATTGTTTTTCCCTTTGCATTTCCAATACAAATAGGAAGATTTATTAATATTTAAAGCATTACAGACTTCATTAAGCTTATAATTATATTTTGAAACTAATAGTTCAACACTTTCAAACACCTTTATTCCTTTTTTGCTAATAAAGTAATCGTTTTTTTTAGTATTTCATTATCTTTTTCTAATCTAGAAATTTGTTTTTTTAAATCATCGATAATTTGACTTTGAGTTTTATAATCGGAATCAAAACATCTATTATTTTTGTTGTAAGCAGTAATCCATTTTTCAACAGTCTTGAGAGGAATCTCAAATTGTTCAGCAGTTTTAATAGTAGAATGTTTTTCATTACAAATTAAATTAACAATCATAGATTTAAAATTATTATCATATTTTTTAGCCATAAAATTACTCCTTTCTAAAATTATTTATATTATATACCCTCTGTCAAAGTGGTATAAAGATATTATAAACGGTTAAATAAAGAGATAACGTCTCGCGAGAGTTAATTATCTCTTTTTTTATGGAACATCCCGTGAAATAAGGGAAAAAGTTGTATAAATCTTAA
>JABLTO010115142.1_pt1 | contig 17068 bp, 13 predicted proteins | sample 7160091 | NCBI WGS metagenome assembly JABLTO01 (sample SAMN14651225, study PRJNA627086) | human gut metagenome | isolation source: feces | host: Homo sapiens
GTTTGTTTTTCATCTTTTGAAAAATCTTTAAGAATCGTTTCAAAAAAAATTTTTTGTGCCTGTTGACCAGCTTTGATGATTTCATCGGCACTATTTAATAGCTTTAAATGTACAGTTTTTTTATTATTTGGTAAATATACGGGTTTGAGATAATTATTTTTAGTTAGGGACTTGATTGAGGTAGAAACATGGGATTTTGTTAATTTACGACGTTCGATAATATCTTTAGCACTATCATATTGAGGATTGTTAGCAAGAAATAGAAGAATATCTAGTTCCATTCTGGTTAGGTCATATTGTTTACATACAGGTTCTAATGAAACTGTATATAGTTTTTTTATTGTTGTAATAGTATCTAAGAAATCAATGATCATAATACCTCCAAATAGTTCTATTTAGAACTAAAATGATTTTAACAATGAAGATAATATTTGTCAAGATAAAAGGATATTCTGTTACTGAATATCCTTAGAATAAACAACAAGTCCATCTTTAATGGTTTTTAAAATATTGATTTTTAAAATTTCATCTATAGCTACCTTGCAGGGATTCTTATCTAAAATAATTAAATCAGCAATTTTACCCTCAGCAATAGAACCTTTGACTTTTTCTTCAAAATATTGATAAGCCGCATTTATCGTAACGCCCTTTAAAGCATTGTATCTTGAGATTTGTTCATTTTCACCTAAAATAATTCCCGCTTTAGTTTCTCGTTTACAAGCACACCAGACACTTTCAAGCATATTAGGGGGAATTACTGGACTATCTTGATGAAAAGTATATGGAAGTTCTTGTTTTAAAGCACTGTGAATACAAGAAATCTGGTGAGCTCGCGGACCAAGATTTTTTAAATGAATATCACCCCAATGATAAAGATGATTGACAAAAAAACTAGGAATCATGTTGATCGTTTTTAATTGCGGTAGTTGATCGGGACGTAAAGTCTGGCAATGAATCATGACGGGGCGAGTATTAGTAGGTCTATTTTTAAAAGCATCTAAAAGTTGTTTAGCAGCCCTATCACCATTACAATGGGTTATTAATTGAATATTGTTTTGTAAAATATAATCTACATATTTAATAACATCCTCATCTTGATAAATAGGATAGCCGCAATAATCACCACTGTCTAAATATGGCTGACTTAACCAAGCTGTTTTTCCCTGAGGAGAACCGTCGAGGAAAAGTTTATAACCACCTAATTTAAAATGATTTTGATATTGATGATATAAAGTATTTTCTTGATACAATTGCTGATGATCTTTAATATCAACATAACCAACAACATCTAAAAATAACTTATTTTCTTTTGCTAATGAAGCTAATAAAGAAAATTCTTCTTCTTTCATATAACCTTCCTGAACAGTAGTTATACCATAACTGGCATAAATTTTTAAGGCTTCGAGACATTGTTCTTTTAAATTTGTATTTGTTTCATCATTTTTTGAAGCAATCATGAGATAAGCCTGTTCTTCAAGATAACCATTTAATTGCTGGTTTTCATCACGCCCATATTTTCCCCCAGCAGGATCACTAACACTATTATCTATTTTAAATAACTTCATAGCTTTTGTATTTATAACTCCCATGTGTCCAGATACATGAGAAATCATTACTGGATAAGCTATTTGATCAAGATCTTTAGCTAAAGGATGACGGCATTCTTTTAAAGAATTATGATCATAACCAAACCCTACTAACAATTTATTTTTTTCTGGATTAGTTATCTTGATATATTGATTAAAACGAGAAATTATTTCTTTAATACTTGTACTATTACTCAAATCAACTAAGTTTAATGTTTTAGCTAAAGATACAAGATGACTATGACTATCAATAAAAGAGGGCATTAGACAATTATTGTTTAAATCAATTAATTTTGTATCATTAGGAATAACTTGTTTTAAAGTGGCAAGATCACCACATTTTTTTATAATTCCATCTTCAACATAGATAGCCTCATAACTGCTGTTTTCCATCGTTAAAATATCGCCATTATAATATAATGTTCTCATTTTTTGACCTCCTAAATATATTATAGACGCACATATTTGATTTTATGTAAACTATAGTTAGGATTCTATTTAGATATTTTGACTTTCTACTAAAACACAATTTAGGTAATAATTGATTTTTGCCTCTTTGATCATTGAAATCAGTTCATCATTATAAGTTCCTGGTTGTAGCCAAATATGCTCAATTTTTAATTTTTGACATTCTTTAACATAATCAACACCAAATTTTGGACTAACGACAAATACAGCAACATCTATTTTATTTTTGACGGCTGATAAATCAGGATAAGTAGGGGTTCCTTCAATATCCCTATAAACAGGTGAAATTCCATAAACATTCTTACCAAGATCTTTTAAACATTGAAATATTTTATAACCATATTTTTCTTGGTTGTTGGTTGCACCGATAACAGCAAAATTTTTATGATCTCTTAATACATCTATAGCATTCATTTTTCTAACTCCTTATTAAGATAATAAAATTGGTTTTATTTGTTCAAGAGCCTCTGTTTTACTGAGCTCATTGATCATTTTGATCATTCCTGGTCCCATTGAAATCGGATACGCACTGATCAATCCATCATAAGTAATCACATTTCTAAATGGTAAGATCAGCATTTCTGTTAATGCTGGAGCAGGAATAATTTCTCCAATGTTGGAATAAAGGCCTTTTATTTTATAACTAACATTATTTTTTGTACAAACTATCGTACAATCTTGACGATGTTCAACAATAATAAATTGATCGATGATTCCAAATTTAAAATTATCAAGAATTTTTAATTCATCATCATTAAAATTAAAAGGATTATCTTTGATAAAATCATCAATGATATTACGATGGTTTTTAAATAAAGCATCACGAATCTTAGTTAATTTTTCAGATGGCAAGTCTTTTTTTCGATAGATTTTTTTTAGATTTGTTACACGTAATTTTTTATTGGCATATTCCAATAAACCTAGATATATTTTGAAAAATGTTTTGACATCATCTTCACACATGCGAGCATTGCTTTGAATTACAGGGGGATAAGCAGCGTCATCATTTTCAAAATAATCTGTTAAATCGGAAATTGGGTGGCCGTATAAAACAGCACAGGGATAATTGAAATAAGCTTCAGTGAATAAATCACAAAGTTCATCAAGATCAAAATCTTTCTGGTAAAAAGTTTCCTCTAACCATTCACAAAATGACTCTGGATCACAAACGGTGTTAACACAATTTCGAAAATTAGTAATGATAAATTCACTTTCATAAGTCATCAGATTTGCAGTCAAGAAGTTCGTAAAATCTGTATAACTTCGATGATCATACTTGTCACCAGCGATGAGGCGAAGGGTATTTTTAGAAAATATTTTATATTCAAGGGAAGGATATTCTTCTTGAAGATCAAGAATTTCATTACCGATATTTTCTCCAAGATAGTCGTAATTTTGAATTATATCATCATCAATGTCAATAATGTGTTTAAGACTTTTTGCGGTAATTAGATAGTCATATAGTTCATCATAGTTTTTATCAGGATAATATTTTAACAGTATTTCAATAAAAGTATCGATGTTCATGATACCGTAAGCCATGATCATGCCTTTAATTATTTCATCTAATTCACTTTTTCTTTTTATTTTTTGTAAATCAAGTGTTTTTATGGCTTCAAGAATATATTCGCTTAATTCTTCAGGAATATAAAGGATATCATCGATAGTATTAAAGTTAGGAAGCAGGAGCATTTTTGTATATAATTCACGACTGATATTGTCATGACCAGCTTCAATTTGATTGTTTTTTAAAGCTTTTTTTAAAAATATTACTTCTTTATAAGTTAAAATATCTTGAATGTTTTTGATATTACTGTAAGTTTTGATGATTTCATCAAACATTTTATTACGTGTGATTTTTTTATATTCTTTAGGTTCTGTTACAATATTACAATAACAGTTGTAAATAAATTCTTTGCGGACAATAGTTCCAAGTTCTTTAAGTTTCATTTGTGTTTCTCCAATTTATAAATATGATGTCTTTATTTTTTACGTTTAGATTTATGACGAATCTTTTTTCTTGCTTGTTTTTTTACATGTTGTTTTGTTGAATGGTGATCTTTTTTAAAAAAAGAATTATGAAATGTATCTATTTTATTTTGATATAGATCATGAGTTTTATTATCTTTAGTTAAAGTATAATATAATGTTAAAGTGCAAAATAGTGATAATGTATCAAAATCACATTCGATTTCTGGATCGATATATTTATCTATTAATTCCTTAGCAAAATCGAGTTTATTTTGATGAATCAAGCTAGATAGGTAAGATTCAAGACAAGTATAATTAGAGCCATCTTCTTCAAGCCAATTATTATACCATTTATAAGCTTGATCATCTTCTTTTAAAAACACTAAACATTCACCATAGGCAGCTTTGAAATGGTCTAATTCATGATTATTGCAAGTAAATAAAGTTAGTACCTCATTCAAAAATTCTTTTTGCTGTAAAATGTCATGATTGTTGCATAGAGCTGTTAAAAAATCATCAAACCAGCTTTTTATTGTATCTTCATAATCGAGCAGGATTTCTAACCATTCAAGAGTAACTTTGAGTTGATTGCTTTGCTTAATAGCTGTTTTTATTTCATGCCATGCTGATGACCACAGTTTAAGACATTGATCAAAGTTATCATCGTGAAAATAGTCATATCCTTGGTAAATGAGTTCAGTTGTAGTAATTGTATTTGTTTTTGAGAGTTTAGCTAAGTCGTTAGCATAAGAAGTTTCGTTAAATGTAGTTTGATACATGATCATATTTCGAATATGTTTTTCTAAAACCTTGCCAATTAAATGTTTAGCTTCCTGCTTACTGCATCCTTCTTGTTGAAGCCTTATATATGCTTCATTGGTGCATTGGGGTTTTTTCATTTTGATTTGATTTTCAACTACATTTTGGATTTCAGTTGTTAGAATTTTATTAGACATACGTTTCTCCTCTATCATATTTTAACATGTTAATAGTAAAAATTATAGATAAGATGTTTTAATATTAGATAATATTTAGTAAAATTTAGATAGTAGTAAATTCAAAGTTAAGTTTTAAAAAATATTAGCGGAAATAAAAGGAAGTTTGAATTATGGGATTAAAAATTATTTATGGTGATGTTACTTTGATGGCAACTGATGCGATCGTTAATGCAGCAAATTCTGGTTTGAAGATGGGTGGCGGTGTTTGTGGTGCTATTTTTAAACGGGCTGGAGCTGCTAAATTACAAGCAGAATGTAATTTGAAAAAATATTGTCCACCAGGGCAGGCGGTAATTACTAATGGTTATGATTTAAAGGCTAAATATATTATTCATGCAGTTGGTCCTGTTTACCAGGATGGCAAACATCATGAAGCAGAATTGTTAGCTAGTAGTTATGAAAACTCGTTACTTTTAGCCAAGCAGTATAATTGTCATTCAATTGCTTTTCCTTTGATTTCATCAGGAATTTATGGCTATCCATATCAGGAAGCTTTAGATATTGCCAAAGATACGATCAGGCAGTTTTTAGCTGTTAATGAAATGGATGTCTATTTAGTGTTATTTAAATAAAAAGCTGTTAAACAGTTTAGACTGTTTTAACAGCTTTTAATAATTTTTGATACAATTCAAGGTCTTCTTTAAAAGTATCAATAGAACTTTGCCAAAAAGCTTTATCTTTCAAATCAATATCAACACTTAAACAAACATCTTCTAATGACATTTTACCAGTTAAAGATAATAACTTTTCATAAGTATTACTAAATGTTGAACCCTCTTTTTGATATTTTGCATATAATCCCTTAGCTAGTAAAAGTCCAAAAGCATAGGGAAAATTATAAAAAGAGCAATCGGCATAATAGTAATGCGGTTTCCAAGTCCACATATATGGATGAAGATAATTATGATCTAGACCATCACCATAAGCATCAATTTGTGATTGAGTCATTAATTCTTTGATTTCAGCGACGGCTAGAGCACCATTTTCTCTCTTTTCAAAAAAGCGGCTTTCAAATAAAAATCTTGAATAAATATCAACGATTACTTGAGTAGCACCAGATAATTCATCTTCTAATAAAACTAGTTTAGTTTTATCATCGGCATCTTTTAAAGCGGCTTTGGTTACGATCGTTTCGCAAAAAGTAGATGCTGTTTCCGCAATTGGCATCGGATATGCGCTATTTAAAATCGATTCATCATTTAAACATTCACCATGAAAACCATGTCCTAATTCATGAGCCATCGTAATTGCATCAGCGAAGTTATTACCATAGTTTAAAAGAAAACGGCTTTCTTTGAGACTATGCAAATTACAACAAAAAGCGCCACCTACTTTACCGCTATGAGGGTACACGTCGATCCAGTTATTATTGATTGCCTGGAAAGCAAAATCACCTAGATGATAAGAAAAAGTATTGAATTGTTTAATGATGAATTCACAGCTTGTTTCATAGGGATAGCTGGTATTATCTTCAACTACAGGTGCATATAGATCGTACCATGGTAGACCGTTTTGATAGCCTAAGTGGTTTGCTTTGATTTTTAAATAATCTCTAAAAAGAGGAAGATTTTCATTTATTGTTTCAAGTAAAACATCTAGCGTTTCTTTTGACATTCGGGCATTGATCAACGTCCGTTCTAATTCATTTTTATACCCCCGCAGCTTAGTCGTGTATAAAACTTCACCTTTGATTCCGTTTAAACAAGCAGCGATAGCTTGTTCTTTATCTTGATAGCTGTTGATTTCTGCTTCATAAGCTTTTTTCCTAGTTTCTTTATCTTTGCTATAAGCCATATTTAAAACTTCAGTTAAAGGGTATTTTTGATTATCAATATTGACTTCAATTGAAGAAATAAGCTGGTCTTTTAATTTACTAAAAGCGTTACTTCCAGTATTTTGCATATGGGCAATGATACTTTCGCTTTTTTTATCTAAAGTATATTTTTGGTTTTGTTGGATTTCTTTTAGAATAAATAGATGTTCTTTGATCAGTTTAGAATCAAGGGTATCTAAAGCAAAAGAAGCGATCCATTGTTGATTTAAAGTGTCGTCTTCGACAAATGACGCTAGTAGAGTGTCTAATTGATCACTATATTTTAAGGCATCTTTATTAGTGGTATCAACTGATAAAGTAAGACTGATGAAATTAGCTAATTTTTCAATCATTTCATTGATCGTTATAGTGTCTTTTAGATAATTTTCTAGGGCTTTAACATCATGATGATTACGATAAGTATTGATTTGATCTTGAATCGTAATGATTTTATTAAAATCATTAATAAAATTTGGATCATTAAATGATGTATATAATTTACTTAAATCCCATTCTTTCATTAATTAATCACCTCGAAGTTATTATACCAGTTTTTAAGTAAAGTATTGTAAAAAGATGAATTTAAATGATCAAGTTTTGCTTGTAAGATAGCTAAATAAAGCATCTTTGATCGGAGTTTCTAATTTATATGTAAACTGGATGGCCGAATTTTTATTGTCAGGGAGTTTTACATTGATAGGTTCATCTATCGCATGTAATCGTCCCATATAATAAAATTCTTTGGAAGTAGTATCATTTTTGTTCTTTCTTACAAATAAATGTATTTGGATATGGTTATTATCTTCATCATAAATTCTTTGGATTTCATCAGAATCTATGCTTCGATTTGGTTTAGAAAAACAAATCAGAGTGCTGTTATCAATAAATCGATGTAAATATTTACCACCATGAATGGCATCATGATCATGATTGATGAAAACTGGCATCGTGTTAGTTCGCTGATCGTATTTGTAGCCGCCAATATTAAGAGGTACAGCATTTACTTCCCAGTTTAATAAACGACAGACATCTTCATAAGTGTATTTTTGATATAGGCATAAATCAGTATTTTTATATCGGTCATTGTAATATCGTTGATAACGGCTGATACCAAAATCAATTACTTCAAGCAATTGATTTTTAAAATCTTTGTCTTTTAATAAATTTTTTAATTGTGGATGAACATTTAAATCATCGTCAATAAAAATTGCCTCTTGAAAAGTAGCTTTAGCTCCACCGGTGGCAAATTCTTGTTTTAACTGGTTGATAATAGGCAGATAATTTACTTCTTTAAATTCAATATTATAATCATGGCGCAGCTGTTTTTTTAATAGTGTGATGATATTGTTTTTATTTTCGATACAGAGCTTAACAGCTAATAGTTCATGAATTCGTTTACCAGCTGCCAATTTGTTGGAAATATATTCAAGATATTTTTCTTGCAGTCTTGTAAATTTGATCGGATATTCTTTTTCATATTTGCTTAGAAATTTATGATAGGATCCAAGACTTTTGTTTTGAAAGATTCTTAAGGGATCGATTGAATCATATTTATCAAAATCTGATAAATTAGGAATTCTTCCTAATTTATCCTTTAACTGCTGATAACTGTCTTTGATTATTTTTAGATCATTAAATTTAGCTTGATCGATAGCTTCATAAATTTTCTTTTTAGAAATTAAATCAAAGTCAATCGTTGAAGCCCCAGGCAATAATAAACTACCTTCACTTATAAATCTCCTTAGACTATCTTTGTCATAAGTATAATTGCCACTTAAAGCAATCGGAATCAAAAAATTCTTTTCATAATTACCAATAAAATCAATAACGACAACATAATCTTTAGAAGCATTTTTACGTAAGCCGCGGCCTAGTTGTTGAACAAAGATAATTGCTGATTGGGTAGGACGTAACATGATGATTTGGTTTATTTTAGGAATATCGATTCCTTCATTAAAGATATCGACTGTAAAGATATAATCTAAATTATCATTTTCTAATTTATCAATGGCATTTTGGCGCTTTATTTCACTATCATCACTAGTTAAAGCAACTGTATGATAGCCTTTTTGATTAAATAAATTCGATAACTCTATTGCTTCATCTTTACGACTACAAAAAATCAAGCCGCGTGCTTTATTTCCAGAATAGCTATATAATTCAATTTTATCAATGATATGGTTGACCCGAACTTCAGTAACGAGATTATTAAATGATGTTTTATCATCGATACTTATCCCATCAACAGCAATATCAGATATTCCATAATAATGAAAAGGACACAATAAATCATATTCCATTGCCTGCTGTAAACGAATTTCATATGCAATATTATAATCAAACATTTTATAAATATCAAAATGATCAGATCTTTCCGGCGTAGCTGACATTCCTAATAAAAATTGCGGTTTAAAATAATCGATCAATTCTTGATATGAAGCAGCACCAGCTCGATGAACTTCATCGATAATAATATAATCGAATGTATCCGGTTTAAATAACTCTCGATATTTTTGCTTATGAATAGTTTGGATCGTTGCAAAGATATAATCGCTGTTTATATCTTTATCATTACCAGTAAAAAGGCCAAAAGTATGATTTTTAATAATATTTTTATATGTGTTCATGGCCTCATGAACAATGTTTTCACGGTGAACGACAAAAAGCATTCTTTTAGGATCAGCATTTTTTACAGCAAAGGCACTTAAATAAGTTTTGCCTGTACCGGTTGCGGAAATCAGCAGTGCTTTATCTTTTTTTTGGTTTCTTAAAGCGCTCAATGATGCAAGAGCTTCTTGTTGCATCAAATTAGGCTGAATGTTTTGGTGTTTATGATTAATGGGTATTGATTTAGGAATATATGTTTTTTCATATTCTTCTATCCATTCTTTAGTTAAAGAAACAGAATGTTGCCACTGCAATTTAAATTCATTATTTATTTCTTCAACAAAATCGTTATCACTATTAGCATCGATCATAATATTCCATTCTTGATTTGTAGCTAAAGCTGACTGGGTCAAGTTGGAACTACCAATAATGATTTTATAATTGTTATTATTTTTAAAGATATAGCCTTTAGGGTGAAAGCCTATTTGTTCATCTTCATAAATGCGAACTTCAATATTATCAAACATTAGTAATTCTTTAAATACATTAGGATGATTAAAACCTAAATATGTTGAGGTAATGATTTTACCTCTAATTCCTTTGTCTTTTAAATCTATTAAGGCTTGTTTTAAGACGGCTAATCCCGATTTGTTGATAAAAGCGACAGAAAAGTAAAATGCTTCACATGCATTTAATTGAGTTATTAATTCGTGTGATACTTTGATACCTTGTTTGTAGTTGTTGGTTAATAGTTTAGCATTATCTTTATTAGTAATTACATTTTGTGATAGTAATGATATATTATTCATGATATAACTCCTCGTAATCATTAGTATAAAGTATTTTATTGTCAATAACTAGTGATTTGTTTTATTTAATGATAAAATAAAATTAAGATGGGAAGTGATTATAATGGCTGATTGTATGACTAAGGAACAACGCTCTAGAAATATGTCACATATTAAAAGTAAAGATACTTCAATAGAGTTGAAAGTAAGAAAATATTTATATCATCATGGCTTTAGATATAGAAAGAATGTTAAAACAATACCTGGTAAACCAGATATTGTTATTTCAAAATATAGGGTAGTAATATTTATTAATGGCTGTTTTTGGCATCACCATTATAATTGTAAATATGCAACATTACCAAAGACAAGACAGAATTATTGGATAAAAAAAATTAATAGAAACGTTGAAAATGATTTAAAACATTATAAAGAACTTGAACAATTAGATTATAGAGTTATTGTTGTATGGGAATGTGAATTAAAAGATTGCTTTGAATATAGGATGGAGCAATTAATCGAAGAAATTTCTTACTAGTTTAATATTTTTAGGTTTTGATAAAAATATTTATAAATGCTATAATTTGTAAAAAATTGATATAGACATTAGAATTATATATGGAGGGATAAAAATGTGGGAAGTTTTACCGATTAAAGATAAACAGGAATATCGACGGTTAATTTTAGCTTTTGCTAGTTTAACAAGTATGTTTACACAAAAATCAGAAAATGATGTAATACCTTCTCCAATTGTAAATTCTAAATTTCAAGAAACAGTGTTTCAAAAGGTTTTTCACGCTTTGGGAGAAGATATTGGAAATACATCGTATGATGCTTCGCTTCGCTTGGAAAATGATGATGGAACAGAGACAAAATTTATGATAGGAATTAAAACATTTGGTATTGCTTCAGGTGATCAAAAAATTGCCCAATTTAAAACAAATCATGGCGAATGGTCAAAACTTGTGGATGAGATGGAAAGAAATGCTTATGATAATAACAATAAATTAAGAAAAAAAGAAGAAATTGATAAATTAAATCATGATTTATATTTAACTTTAGCTAGAAAAGTAGCAATTATTCGTAATCAAAGAATAGATTCATCAAAAGAAAATCTTAGAGGATTTGATATTAGCAAATATGATAATATATATAGTGTGTATCATGTTTTAATGCCATCAAAAAAAGGGGAGTCACCTAAAATTTATGTGGGCGAAACGCCTTATAATAAAATAGATTTAACAAATATAAAAATCCAAGGATGTACATCAGCCAAAAATCCTTCAAACTTTATATTTGAAGATGGACTTCATATATATAAGTATACATCAGCTGATAGTCAGCTGCTTATGAAATTTAACAATCAAAAAATAGTTATGGAAGATTGGGATGTTATTTATGCAGATAATGCATATGAGATTTTTTCTGATATATCTAAAAAAATTTATGGTGATTCTGATAAAAAGAATTTGATTGATGGAATAAGAATAAAAAATAAAATAGTTGAATCTTATTCATGGTCATTGTTAAATGACAAAGGAGAAATAGAGTTATTTTCAGGATTTAATAATTTCTTTGGTGTTGGATCTAAACTTGCCAAAGATGCACGAAAGAGTCATATTGACAAAATCTGTGATAGATATAAAGAAGAAATTGATTTTAAAAAAAATAATTTGAAAGATTTGTTATATGATTTTTTAATGAAACCCGCTTCAAATTTTAATGAGAAAATGGAAAAAGTAGATTTAAGAGAAAAAATAAAAAAAATTGCTATAGAAATGAAAAATGAAAATTTATTGAAAGACATTAATAAATTGATATATCGACCTATGAAAGAAATGTATATTCCAATTCCTAATTCAAAAAAATTTCATAATGAACATCCTGATTTCTTTGGAAAAAGAATTGGAACATTTGAAATAGATAAAATAACAGGAAAAGAAACTTCGAAGTTAGCTCTACCATGTGAAGAAAGAAAATTTAATCTAATTTTTGAGCCTTCAGGCGATTCTATTATGTCATATATTACACAAGATAATGGTAAAGCTATTCAATCATTTAAAAAGCAATCGTATTTAGGAAAATGGATTTTGAAAAAGGTTTTTCAACTTAAAGAATATGAACCGTTAACTAGCCAGAAACTAGAAGAAATAGGAATTAATGGCATTCGATTGTATAAAATGGAGAATTCTGATGATATACATTTACAGTTTATTTGGATTGACTCTGATCACTTACCAAAAGATATAATTAAATAATTTTAAAGATTAATTTTGTGTATAGTAATAAAATATAAAATAATTAGTGATGAAAAAATATAATTAAAATATAGATGGAAAATTGGGTGATTTTTTGAAAAAATAAATAATTATACTAGTATATAAAATGATAAATATAAATTTATCGATTATAGGTGTATAAAATTAAACTAAAATGGTTTAATTTTATACACTTTTTATTGAATGCTTTTCAATGATAATATATAATATAATACGGTGAGATGTTTATATACACAATAAGTATATTTGTAATATGTCTTTTGCAATAATTTATAATATAGTTGGGTGATGGATATGAAATTGCGAGAACTTGGTAATGATGTATATAAGGTTTTGGAATATATGGAATGTGTGGAAGTTGTTCATGGTGATGAAAAGATTATTATTCACACACAACAAGAAATTGCAGATAATTTGAAGATAAGTAAGTTAAAAGTAAATAAAATAATTAGTCAATTGTTTTATTTAGGATTATTGCGACGTTATACCCAAAAAGGTAAATATCAAATTACTGAAGCAGGTTATGAAGTTTTGAGAATGATGAATATGAACATTAAAACTGGAGGGATATATAATGACACTTAATTGTGCTTCTCTTTTTGCTGGAGTTGGTGGAATAGATCTAGGATTTAAAAATGCCGGATTTAAAATAGTGTATGCTAATGAGATAGATTCTAAAGCAGTCAAAACATATGAACTAAATTTTAAAGATTTAAAAGTAGATAATAGAGATATTCATGAAGTAGTAAAAGATATCGAACTTGGAATTGATCCATTTAATGGTAAAAAAATAAATGTTGTATTGGCAGGATTTCCTTGTCAGGCATTTAGTATAGCGGGTTATCAAGAAGGTTTTGAAGATAAAAAAGGTCGAGGCGGTTTATTTTTTGAAATAATGAAAATAGTAGAATTTGCTAAACCTGAATTTATTTTTTTAGAAAATGTAAAAAATCTAATGGGACATGATAAAGGAAAGACATACAAAATAATAAAAGGTGCTTTAGAAGCAAAAGATTATTATGTCGACGAAAGAATCTTTAATTCTATGGAATATGGAAATGTACCACAAAATAGAGAAAGGATTTATATTGTAGCTTTTAAAAATGAAAATAGTCTAAAAAAATTTAAATGGCCTGATCCAATTAAATTAGATAAAACACTTGATAAAATTTTAGATTACAATACAAAACTAGATGATGCATATTATTATACTAAAGAGCGTTTTAAAAGATTTAGTGAAATTGAGCCGTATATAAAAAAAAGGGATACGGTTTATCAATGGCGAAGAGTTTATGTTAGAGAGAATAAAAGCAATGTATGTCCAACTCTTACAGCCAATATGGGGACTGGTGGACATAATGTACCGCTTATTTTAACTGATTATGGAATAAGAAAATTAACACCTCGTGAATGTTTTGATTTGCAGGGGTTCCCATCTAATTATAAATTACCAGAAAAATTAGCTAATAGTTATTTATATAAACAAGCGGGAAATTCAGTTTCCGTTTCAGTAATTCAAAGAATTGCTGAAGCGGTATTTAAAGTACTTTGAATGATTTAAAAGATGAAAACAGTTATCCGTTACTAGGGATGAGTGCCTGGTTGGCAAGAGAGTATGAGATAATAAGTAATCGTGAAGCAGAATCAGTTTATTGTAATAAAGAAGTTGATGTGAAATGGATTGAAAAATAACTTTTATAGATTTTAGAGCTGTACAATAAAGTTGTAGATTGATAGAAATAGTTCTTAAAAGAAAAATATACAACTGAATGAATAAAAGCATGATAAATTGATGGATAAAACATCAAAAATATCATGCTTTTTTAGAAACTGTAAATAATGATGATAAATATTTGAATTAAAGAACTTTATTGATAGGAAAAGATGAAAATAGATGCTGTTTTTGGTAAAATAATGTAAAGACAGCAAATTTGATGATAAATATTTAAAATAGGAGTAATCTGAAAATACTTAAAAAGTGTCAAAATTGGGTGTGTTGAAACGCAAAAAGGACTCTAAAAAGAGCCAAAAAAATTTTATTCCCATCTAAAAAACAAGTAGCACACCTGCACATTAAGATACAAATCGATGGGTAAATTTAAAATTAATGCCGGGAAGCTTATATAACCACACATATTATAGCACTTACTTTGATAAAAAGAAATGATTGATTTTCATGACTATGTGTGCCTTGTAGCTGCAGGCGGAAAGGAATGTAAGGTTTATATAAACAAAATAAAAATAGTTGCATGGCAACTATTAATATATCACCTACGTGATACCGTTAAAAACGGCATTAAAGCAAAGCTTTATTTTAACTCGTTATGTAATTTAGAATAGTAGTCAAATTGCTTTGACACAATAAGAATAAAACAAAATGGGGAGAAAGTCAATATGGATAGAGAAAAAATCATGTACAGTATAGGTCTGGATATAGGAACGAGCTCAGTTGGTTGGGCTGTAATTGATAATGATTTTAAACTATTAAAAAAGGGTAATAAAAATATGTGGGGTAGTCGATTATTTGAAACGGCAGAAACTGCTGCTAATCGTCGTGAAAATCGTTCTACTCGAAGAAGATATAATAAAAGACGTGAACGAATTAGATTATTACAAGAGCTTATGGCAAACATGGTATTAAGTGTGGATCCAACATTTTTTATTCGTTTATCACAAACTACTTTTTTAGATGAAGAAGATAAAAGTGCATTATTAAATGATAAATATCAAGGAAATTATAATTTATTTATTGAAAATGATTATAATGATCAAGATTTTTACAACAATTTTAAAACAATATATCATTTGAGAAATTATTTGTGCCGATCTACTCAAAAAGAAGATCCTAGATTAATATATTTAGCGTTGCATCATATTGTTAAATACCGTGGTAATTTTTTATATGAAAAGCAGGATTTTAGATTAGATGCTTCAAGTATAGAAGAAGATTTACAAAATGTTTTAGATAAAATTAATGAGTTTAATGATTTAGGTATGGTATTTGATGAGTTGACAGTTATTAAAATATTAAATATTTTAAAAGAAGATAATAATCGAAGTAAAAAAATAGACAAGTGTTTAAAACAAATAGCTATTGATAAAAATAACAAACAGATATTTAAATATCTGTTTAGCGGGATAGTAGGAAATCAATTCAATTTTACAAAAATGGTTTCTAATGAAATCATAAAATATGAAGATGAAGATATTAAATTAAAGTTCTCGGATGGTAATTTTGAAAATAAAATAGAGGAATATAGTATTGCATTAAAAGAATATTTAGAATTTATTGAGTTGATGAAAAAAATATATAGCTGGATCACCTTAAACAATATACTTAAATCGGGAAATAGTATATCAGAAGCTATGATCAATAGATATGATATGCATCACGATGATTTAAGAAAGTTAAAAGAATTGATTAAAGGGTATGATAGAAAAGCTTATTATGAAGTTTTTAGAAATCAAAGTGATAAATTAAAAAATTATTACAATTATATAAATCATCCTAAAAAAGTTAGTAGAGAAGAATTTTATAAATATTTAAAAAAAGTATTAGAAAAAATCAATAGTGAAGAAGTTAATTATTTTTTAATGAGGATCGAAGAAGATGAATTATTATTAAAGCAAAATGATCGTGATAATGGGGCTATTCCTTACCAATTAAATTTAAATGAAATGAAGGAGATAATTGAAAAGCAGTCTAAATTTTATGAAGATTTAAAAATAAATAAAGATAAATTAATTAGCATTTTAACATTTAAAATACCATATTATTATGGTCCTTTAGATGGTAATGATAAATATGGGTGGTTAGTTAAATATCAGGATAAAAAACAGGAACGGATCACGCCATGGAATCATAGTGAAGTTGTAAATATAGAAGAAACAGCTTCTGATTTTATTAAACGTTTAACTAATTTTTGCACATATTTACTTGATAAACCGGTTATGCCTAAAAATTCATTAACTTGTAATATGTTTGAACTTTTGAATGAATTAAACAAGATTAGGGTAAATGGAAAATTATTGGGAAAAGATATTAAAACAAGAATAGTTGAAGAATTATTTATGAATAAAAAAATCATTAAAGAGAAAGATTTGAAAAAGTGGTTTGTTACAAATAAGGTCTATTTAGAAATTAATGAAATTTCTGGATATCAAAAAGATAAAATGTTTTCTGCTTCGTTAGGTTCATGGATTGATTTTAAAAAGATTTTTGGTGTTATTGATGATTCGAATTATTCGATTATTGAAAGAATTATTGAAGATATTACAATTTTTAATGAAAAAAATATTTTAAAGAAACGTTTAAAAAATGTTCATAAGTTATCTAATGAGCAAATAAAAGCAATTTTAAAATTAAATTATAGTGGATGGTCAAGACTTTCTTATGAATTAATTAAAGGAATTAAGGCTGATAATCGTTATGGAAGTTCAGTAACTATTTTAGACGTAATGAAGGAATCAAATCTCAATTTAATGCAGATAATTAATGATGATAAGTTGGGTTATAAAAAAATCATAGACTAGAATAACTGTTTTGAAACAGATAAAA
>JABLTO010249849.1_pt1 | contig 17046 bp, 13 predicted proteins | sample 7160091 | NCBI WGS metagenome assembly JABLTO01 (sample SAMN14651225, study PRJNA627086) | human gut metagenome | isolation source: feces | host: Homo sapiens
GCTCCGGAAATCGACGAAAGCTGAGATCGGTATTTTTCAGGAAGATCCACACGCAGTACAAGATGGCGGTTTTGAACTATTCTGGCGAGGGGAGTGCCGGTCTCGACGAACTGTCCCGTATTAGCCAGCATTTGTGTAATAGTGCCGGAAATAGGTGATTTTACCTTGCCGGCGACTGCCGCATGGCTGAATGAAGCCTTAGCCCTCTCATAGGCGGCAAGAGCCGAATTATAATCTGCTTTGGTGACAATTCCTTCATCAAGCAGTGGTTTGAGCCTTTCAACCTCGCGTTTGGCAGTAGCGATATCGGCTTTGGCCATCGCATTCGGATCATCTCCCGAAGCTGATTTTGCTGCAATCCTTCCGAGTTGTTGACCTGCGGACACCTTTGATCCTATTGTTAGAGAAGGGGACAAGGTAAGTATGCCGCTTGTTGATGCGGAAACCACCGCTTCGTCTGAAGATGGAGTCAGGAGCTGTCCGGTCACCTGAATTCCACAGCTGAAAGCCATGGGTTCAATTACAGTTGTTTTGATTCCGAATTTTTCGGCGATCTCGGGTTCTACGATGATTTCATCGTCGGAATGTTTGTCATCCGAATGTCCTTCCTCGGCAGCTTCATGAGAATGATCATGAGCCAATTCGTTTTTTTCAGCATGCCTGCAGCCAAAAGTCATAAAGGAAAATGAAATTGCAGCCGCAATAACAGTATATTTGCAGTTCATTGTTCAAAAATGTTTTGATTGTTAGAAATAGTGTATCAACAGAGAGAGTACTCAGCAGTCGGAGATCCCCGTTTAGGCTCCACAACCCTTATCAAGTATTTTAACTTCTTTAATACTAATCGGTTTCCCCACTGATCCTCAAGCGAAGTCTCCGGGGTTTCGTTATCTGATGGAGAAAAAATAATTGGATCCGCTATTGCAGGATGAACAATGTTGCTCAGGTAATTCTCACCTGATGGATTTACATCACATTTATCAAGATGCATACCACAGCTTTCATGATCCCCTTCCATCGGAGATTGCGGGGAAAGAGGCCCGGGTGCATCATGATCAAGATTGCAACCTACGGCATGATTTAAAACCGATGTGGCAAACTTTGCATGCCCGAGACAATCATGTGAATGAAACTGCAACATACCCGCCATAAGTTCCGTCAAAAGAATTATGGCTACAGCAAGACACTTGATTATGGATGAAATGTAACGCATGCGTTACAAAATTAGCAAATAATTGCAACCCCTACAAATCAAACAAATGAAATGCAACCGAGTGTCATTTTTTCTGACAATTCCAATGAACATTCAAAGAATTATTGTTAATTCAAAAGCGGTCTAAAGCAACAAAAGATTATATGGGACGTTTATATGGCATAAAGTGATAAATTACCATAACAAGATATTTATTAGAAAATAATGTTTGATATTAATGAAATTCATTCGCCTGCAGATATCAAGAAACTGGATATTGACGACTTGACTCTTGTTAGTGAAGAACTGCGTGCGGCACTTCTTAAGAAACTGTCGGCAAAGGGAGGCCATGTCGGGCCGAATCTTGGAGTAGTTGAAGCTACTGTGGCTCTACACTATGTTTTTGATGCGCCAGCAGACAAAATTGTATTCGATGTCAGCCATCAGTCATATATACATAAAATGCTTACGGGTCGAATAAAAGCATTTACGGATCCCGAACGATATGGCGATGTTACAGGCTACACGTGCCCTCGGGAAAGTGATTATGACCTGTTTGAGATTGGCCATACCTCCACATCGATAGCGCTCGCTATCGGCTTGGCAAAGGCCAGGGACATCAAGGGGACCAAAGAAAACGTTGTGGCATTCATCGGCGATGCGTCCCTTGGCGGAGGAGAGGCGCTTGAGGCCCTTGACTATGCACCGGAATTACGATCCAATTTCATTCTCGTGGTCAACGACAACCAGATGTCTATCGCTGAGAATCACGGCGCACTCTACAGGCATCTTGAAAACCTGCGTGAAACCAACGGACAATCAGCCAACAATATCTTCAAAGCGCTGGGATATCAGTATATATATGTGGCTCAGGGAAATGACCTGAAATCGTTAATCCGGGCTTTTGAAAGCGTAAAGGATACGGACCATGCTGTTGTCGTACATATCAACACACAAAAAGGGGAGGGCTTGCCCGTAGCTGAAGCCAATAAAGAGGCATTTCATTATTCTGCACCTTTTAACCTGAAGACAGGCGCACCTCTGTATCCGATACCAGCAGAGAGCTATACAGATATATTCGCGAGCTACATGAGTCAGCGAATGTCAGGTGATAAAAACATTCTGACTGTGACGGCAGGCACACCGGGTGCATTTGGATTTACACCTGAACGCCGCGAAGCTGCCGGGGAGCAGTTCGTGGATGTGGGCATCTGTGAGCAAGAAGCGACGGCAGTTTGCTCGGGACTCGCAAAAGGAGGATGCCGCCCGGTGTTCGGAGTTATGGCCACCTTTATCCAGCGTGCCTACGATCAACTGTCACAAGATATAGCCATAAACAGGCAACCGGTAGTGGTGGTTGACTTTGCTGGAAGTATCTGGGGCATCCCTGATGCGACACATCTTGGATTCTTCGACATCGCGTTGATTTCCAACATACCGGATTTTATATTCCTCGCGCCCGCAAACGCGGAAGAATACCTGGCTATGCTTGACTGGGCTATAGAGTATAAAGACAGCCCTGTATTGGTACGGACTCCCGGCGGTCCGGTAATTCATGCCGACCGTGCGATAAATACCGATTTCTTCCGCTATGAGATAGTTGAGCAGGGAGAAAACATTGCGGTTATAGGCGCCGGCGCATTCCAGACTTTAGCTGCTGAAGCGGTAACACTCATGAGACAAAAAGGTCTGAATCCGACACTTATCAATCCTCGCTGTCTCTCTGAGCTCGACACGGAATGTCTTGATTCTCTGAAGGATTATAGTACGGTGATCACATTGGAAGACGGAATAACTGACGGAGGTTTCGGACAGAAAGTCGCCGCATATCTTGGCGCTTCAAAAGCAAATGTTCATGTACTTGGGCTTAAGAAAGAATTCCTTGACAGATATAAACCCGCTGAAGTGCTGAAAGCAAACGGACTCACGCCCGAACAGATAGCCGATCTCGTTTAATCTCAACCAATAAAACAGAAGGGCCGGATGTTTCTTTTTTCCCATCCGGCCCTTTTATCATTTTATTTTTTCAGATGATTGATAATCTTACAGTATTGTTCCTCACCGAGATTGTTCTTAGTGAGAGACTGATTGAGAGGATTTTTTCCTATTACTATTCTATCCTCGTGCTCCAACCGATGCCAGATCGGGCCAAGAATTGTTTGCCATTTCTTTACGGCACGCGGTACTATGAAAATTGCGTCAGTAGAGTTGGCAATATGCCATATCATCTTTTTGATGAAAATCTGGGAGGGGAGTATCATGCCTTTGGGGAGATCTTTGGCTTTTTCTGACGCATAAGGAACGGATTGTATCAAAGCGACATTTGAAAAAATCTCGTCGGAATTCAATCCTTCATTCTCCCATTTCGACAGAATATCAAACCAATACCAATCGCCAAGCATATTATAGGCATCCTGATAGTTTGGATGCTTCTCATCTGAGTTACTGCTCTCAGGCATAAACCTTTTTACCTCAAGACGCAGGTTTTCTCTCATAAAACACATGACGCCCTCGGCTAACTGAGGATAGTGCTGAAGGATCTTTGCAAAATAATGGTTCACCCGTGGAATGTATCCTGCGTTAAGACTGAGGATAATAACCTTTGCCGTCAATGGATTGCCTTGAAACGGGTAGGGGATCGTATTCAATATAAGACGTGTTTTTTCTGATGCGGTTGAATTATATCTTTCTATACAGGCCTCATCTCCAGGATAGACGTATTCCTTATCCTCATTATACAGCGCCTCATTACCTTGACAACTGTCAGCAACAATGTTCCAATGATTAGCAGCTAAAATATCCTTATCTGTCATTCCTCTTTCAGGAGAAATAAGATAGTGGTCTGAAGCGTCAAACGGTAATATATAAAGCCATGTAAGATACTCTTTCAAATCATTTGCCATATCCTTTGCAGAAACCCCTTCATATCGGGATTCTACCGAATCAACTCCTTTTCCCAATAATTCGGAGAGGAGCACTGACAAGGAATGACGTATGCTTTCTTCAGATATATGGGAATGTTCTTTCAGAATTTTATTAACGTCCCGAGTTATGTCATAACCCATCGTTGTCACGTATCCTAAGTCAAGCAGTTTCTGTTTAATGGTCCAATCGTTCCATTCATCTGCACCACTGTCGAAATAGGCACGACGTGGATAGGGGAGATGCAATGTTTCCGTGGAGCCGTAGCGTAAAGAATAATCAATCATTTTGTTAATTATAAATTATTTGTGCCTATATTTCTCCTTTTTCAGTAAGCCATGCTAATGTTTCAACTACTGCTTCCAATAGATTGTCTTGCGTAGTTTCAAACAAGTTATCTTTATTTGGATTCCAATATACTATTCTGTCGCTTGTCATCATCAGGCAATAATCCGTATTCTCGGCAGTGATAAATTGTGGCAACTGATTTATCAGCGCAGATAAAGACCAAGCAGGGAGGTTGTTGAGCAACCCTTCTGGTATATTGGATGCAAAAAGCGCAAGGCGTGGCTCACTATTCCTACGGAGTATATAATGCAAATCAGCCGTATAAACATCCAATCCCAAACCAATCAGCCGTTGGGACTGTTCAACACTCGTACAAATTGGATTATTCTGCATCTTCCTTCTCCTCCCGCAGTTTCATTTCAAGATACTCCCACATTAGCTCATTTGTTCGGTCTTGAATACCTGCTGACATCAAGCCCATTACAATCGCGTAAAATAATCTCATAAGGCGATTTATTCAGTTCTCCGCAGGCATCCTATTGGAGTTTTTTCTTACTTGAGTTATATATAGAAAAGTGGGCTGCCATCCTTACACTCTTGTAGGTATCGCCAAACACCTGAATACACGCACGGATAGGCAGCCCACATTATATGAGCTGTCACCGTGCCTCGTGTATCCTTTGTTAAATTGGCGATTTTACAAGAGATGAGGCACCTTTCTTGTTATTACATTCGTTATCTTCTCTAAGATTGTGCAAAATTAGCGAAAATTTTATTGCCAATCCAAAACTAATTGCGGATGTTTCATCATTGTATCATGGCTATTCGGTATAGAACTTATTGCATAAATACATTCTGATGTATTGAAATAATTATAAGTCCAAACATCGTATTATCATAAACATCCTTACTTATGTCATTTCTGATTTACGATAATCAATCTCCATATTTACCATGTACACTCGTTCTCCCCAGATGTTATTTAACATAATATGGATTATGGGAATAACCTAAGCCGGCTAAAGAATCTATCTGCATTGCTGTAAAATATCCTAATTTAATCATTATATTTGCACAAGAATAAAATGTGTCTTTTACACTAAATAATTACGAAATGAAAAAAGTATTTTATACAATTATTGTCTGCGCCATGCTTTTTCTTACGGCTTGTGAAAAACATGACGGCATTGACTACTTCAAGTCAAAATGTATTGCCGAACTTAATGGGCAAAAATATATCGATCAAACTCCTTTTACTATAAACCCCAATGTTATCATAACTCCTGAATTAGACTATTCAGAAAAAGAACTTACATTCATGACATTGCTCCGTTCGGAACGCAACGGTGAGATAGCCTTGACTGTCCGTATCAATCTTTACTGTGAAGATCCGGGCGAGATGCTAAAAAATGAGCATACGATCGAAAAGGTTGATTTTCAGCCTTCTGGTGGAGAGAACTATGGATGGGAGTATATCAAATATTGCAGAGACAACAAAATTTCTTATGCACGGGTGAATGATGAGATTGTCAACAATGGCACATTCAAAATCACGTCATACAACGTTGAGAAGCGCCAATACACAGGTTCATTTACCTTGCAATTCAGTGAAGGCACTTTGAAGGGAGATTTTGAAATTTAACAATAAACTTTGTCTTTTACCCCATGCGACAACAGTAAAAACGGATTCATTATCTGAATCCGTTTTTACTGTTGTCTTACGAGGATTCGAACCTCGACAGGCAGAACCAAAAACTGCAGTGCTACCATTACACCATAAGACAATCCTCATTGCCCAAGCCCAAGAGCCTAAGGCGATGCAAAGTTAGGAATTATTTGTCAACTATCCAAATTCAAAAGAAATAAAAGCTTTACTTCACAATCAACAAGTAATAGTTTTTCTTGCCTTTCTGAACAAGTATATACTTATTGTTGAGAAGTATTTCAGGAGTTGTCTCCATGTAAGGATCAGTCACCTTCTCCTTATTGATTGAAAGACCACCCCCCTGCACCATTTTGCGCATTTCTCCCTTGGAAGTGAAAACGTTTGCCTTTTCAGTCAGAAGATCCGCAAGTTTGATTCCTGATTCTATATCGGCGCGTTCTACCTCAAATCTCGGCACACCTTCCATAACCGCCAACAGCGTGTCTTCATCGATTTTATGCAGAATTTCTTTCGCCTTATTGCTGAAAAGAATCTGCGATGCTTCCACCGCGGCTTCATAATCAGCGTCCGAATGAACCATGACGGTTATCTCTTTCGCAAGACGTTTCTGCAACGGACGCTGACCCGGATCCTGTTTCTGCTGCTCGACGAGTTCCTCGATCTCCTCTCGCGACAATTCGGTGAAAATCTTTATATATTTTTCGGCATCGGCATCTGTTACATTTAGCCAGAACTGATAGAATTTATAGGGAGATGTCCGTTTAGGATCAAGCCATACGCTGCCGCTTTCGGTTTTGCCGAATTTTCCGCCATCGGCTTTTGTTATCAGCGGACATGTAAGAGCATAAGCCTCGCCGCCGTTAACCCTGCGAATGAGTTCCGTACCGGTGGTGATATTTCCCCACTGATCAGATCCTCCAAGCTGTAATTTGCAGTTTTTTTCTTGATTCAGATGCAGGAAGTCATAACCCTGGATCAACTGATAGGAAAATTCCGTAAACGACATTCCCTGCTGGTTTTCACCACCGAGACGCTTCTTGACGGAGTCTTTAGCCATCATGTAATTGACCGTTATATGCTTTCCGACATCACGTATAAACCGCAGGAATGAAAAATCCTTCATCCAGTCATAATTGTTGACCATCTCCGCCGCGTTGGGAGCATCCGAATCAAAATCAAGGAATTTCGCCAGCTGATGTTTTATGGCTTCCTGATTGTGACGCAATGTTTCCTCATCGAGCAGTTTGCGCTCCTGACTTTTCCAGGACGGGTCTCCGATCATTCCGGTAGCGCCTCCGACCAGAGCCAGGGGTTTGTGTCCCGACCGTTGGAAATGCTTCAGCATCATGACTCCGACAAGGTGTCCTATATGTAACGAATCTGCCGTAGGGTCGATGCCCAGGTAAGCAGTCGTCATCTCTTTTTTCAATTGTTCTTCAGTACCCGGCATCATCTGATGAATCATTCCTCGCCAGGTGAGTTCCTCAATAAAATCCATTTGTCTGATGTATGATATTTTCAATTTTGTTGCAAAGATAAGCCCTTTTTATGAAATATGCCAATACCCGAGGTTTTATTCAAGACTTAATAGGTAATGATAAAAAAAATCCGTAAATTTGCATGTGCTTCGATTATTATCACATTTTGCCAACAAAAGCTATGTTTAAGCCAAGATATTTCATAACCATCCTGACTCTGATCTTTTTCTCCGGTTCTTCCATAAACGCCCAGAGAAGTCTCCGTAATCTGATATTTAATAAAGAATGCCGTTACGATTCGATTGATTTCGCAAAATATACATCACCGAGTTACCGCCATGCGGGCCTCATGATAGACCGTCCGGATTTTGACTCAATCATCGCTAACCCGGAGCGGCATTACACTTCGGCTATGCAACTGATTTCATCGCCGGTCGTATTCAAAGGTTATGAACTCCTCGATTCAATAGATCTGGAAATTCCTGAAAGAGACGAATTCTCAAAAAAAGGATTCCAATGGTTGGATGATTACGATTACTCCTTTAAGGTCCTGTCGAATCTGCGTCAGAACTATATATACGCCAATCCGACCGAAGTCAGATATATTCTCACCAAACTTCCCGAACCGCCCAAATCCTACAAGGAAATGGTCGATCCCATCACGACTAACATTGTTGTCGATGAGATAAAAGTGGATACCAAGGATCATCCTCTGGAAATCGCGCCTGACATCACTTATAAGAAATGGCTTCATGATTTCAGCGCATCTCTCCAGTTCTCTCAGGCCTATATTTCGCCCAACTGGTATCAGGGCGGCAATAACAATCTTAACATGATAGGCCAACTGCTTTATCATGTTAAACTGAACCAGAAATTTTATCCTAAAATCCTTTTCGAGACCACCGTCCAGTACAAGCTTGCACTTAACTCCGCGCCCGATGATTCAATTCATTCGGTGAATCTCACTGAGGATATATTTCAAGTGAACAGCACCTTCGGTCTGAAAGCCGCAAAACGCTGGTATTATTCTGCGAATCTGATGTTCAAGACCCAGCTTTTCCACAGTTATCCATCTAATTCGCGGCAGCTGCGCTCGGCTTTTCTGTCGCCCGGCGAGCTTAACCTCGGTCTTGGTATGACTTATAATTACGAATCTCCCAAAAAGAACTTCACATTCGGGGCTTCCCTCTCCCCTCTCTCATGGAACCTCAAGACTTGCTTCAACGACAAGATCAATCCCGCGAACTACGGTATCGAGGAAGGTCATAAATCCATGAACAAATTCGGTTCAAGCGCCGAGATCAATTACATGTATAAGATTGCTTACAACATTGTGTATAACTCACGCCTTTTCGCATTCACGGACTACGAACGGTTTCAAGGTGACTGGGAGCATACCATTGATTTCAACATTAACCGCTTCCTGTCCACTCGTTTTTACGTCCACATGAGATATGACTCAAAAACTCCCCGTCCCGACGACAGCAACAGCTGGCATAAATTCCAGCTCAAGGAAATATTCAGCTTCGGCTTCACATACCATTTCGGTGTTTGACGTAATGGTGTCCGCATAGATAACCATCTCTTTCTGAATTATGTATAAAAGAGGTATAGCCATATTTTTTTTCTTGTTGACGTTTATTTCCGGAATGCAGGCAAATGGAGTCACAAAGTATATTGACGACCTGCCTCGCACATCAACCGTTATTCCCTCTTTTTCCACATCCGAATTCCGGGCATCGCTGGCCGCATCTCCCCTTCACCATATAGAGGGTATATGGCTTTTCCCCTCTGACGGTACAGAGATAGCCATTACCCGCTTGGAGTCATCGGGGAAGAACAGATTTGCGGAACTTGACGGTTATACCATCATTCTTATTCACAGTCAGAACCGGGCCTTAAGACCCGGAACAGTCATAGGAAGAGCATGCCGTACAGCCAAAGACAGATCTTATGAAGCAAAGATCTATACGAAAGTTGCAGGATCAAGTCTTATGATGCCGAAAAAATTCAGGTTACAGCTTGATTCCGATGGTTCTCGGATAGTGTTCGATCGTATAAAAAGCGCGTTCACCGTGAATTTGTGGCGATTTCTCCCTTATCCCTGGCGCTATTCAATGAAACGCAACAGTCAAGGAGCTTCGTCAGAAGGCTGTGTGAGAATTTTTCCGGAACCAGAACTGCCATTAGAACCCATATATCTTTAGGCTGACTATGAAAACAAAATTCTTTTCGGCAATACTCATTCTGATCTCAGTAGCGGGTATTATTTCTGCAAAGGATATAACAACGCGAAAAAAGCTCAGAGTCGATCGAAACAAAATAGGGAAAGAGACTATATCCGAAATGGATACGCTTCGGATTGGTTTAATCTCATCAATAGAGTTTGCGGGCTTCGACAAACCATTGAGATCAGGATATGAAACCGTTTTCGTAACGAACCGGAGTCCAATCGACATAAAAGGCCTTGTCATTGAATGTGATTACACTGACCTCTCAGGGCGCCAGCTCCATAACGGCACATACACCGTAGCGTGCGATATCCCGGCAGGACAGACACGTCAGATAAAATTCCGTACTTGGGATTCCCAGCAGGCTTTTTATTACAGACGTTCGTCAAAACCTCGCAGAGCCGACGGAACTCCGTTTGACGTCAGATGCACATGCCGTGCGATAATAACGACCAAAAACAACAGATGATGCAGAGCGATCATGGATATAAGGACTATCCCGAGGAAATAGACGAGGCTATTCACGGAATCATAACCGAACTCTCGTTCCGCCGCGGAGAAACCATTTCCGCACTTGCCGACATGCGCAACAATCTCTATTATGTCATTTCCGGAGCAGCAAGAGCCTTTTATCTTCACGGAGGTAAAGAGCACACATATTCGTTTGCGTTCAACGGTGAGTTCATAACTCTCTCCCACTCCCTGTTAGCCGACAGTAATTATCTGACGACAATAGAGTTTCTTGAAAGCACTTCCATAGCCATGATTCCTTTGGACGGCATGCAGAATCTTCTTAAAAGTTTCAGTCACAAGGGTGCCGAAAAAATCATGGAGGAAATCCTCAAAAATTTACACCAGCACATGGTTCATCTCGAAGACCGTATCCTCATGCTTCAGACTTACTCTGCCAAGGAACGATACGAATGGATCATCAAGCGATATCCTCAGATTCTTGAGCGAGCCAACCTCACCCAGATAGCATCCTATCTTGGCATGACCAAAGAGACTCTCTATAGGATTCGCTCCGGTAAATATAAACCTACCTAATGAAATTCAACCAATGAAATCAGTACAAGGAAATCTTGAAATACTTGCCACCGGTAAAATCGGGCGCCTTCTATGGGATTATAGTCTGCCTGCGGTGGTCGGGATGCTTGTGATGTCGCTTTATAATGTCATTGACCGCATATTCATCGGCCAGGGTGTCGGTCCTGAAGCGATTGCCGGTCTTGCCATCACATTTCCGGTCATGAACATATCAGCTGCGCTTGGAGTGCTGATAGGTGCAGGAGCCAGCGCACGCGTCTCGATAATGCTCGGGAGCGGCAACCGGCGCGGCGCTGAGGAAGTATTAGGCAACTCACTTGTGTTGATTCTGATAAACGCCACGGTATATCTCCTGTTTTTCGGCATTTTCATCGACCGCATCCTGATTCTTTTCGGTGCGAGTCAGGCATCTCTTCCCTATGCGCGTGACTTCATGCTTTACATAATGCCCGGAATGCTCGTCATGAACATCGGATTTACCCTGAATAACATCATGAGAGCATCAGGCTATCCTGTCAAGGCAATGGTAAGTATGTTCATCGGCGCAGGCTGCAATCTTGTGCTTGCACCACTTTTCATATTTGTTTTCCATTTGGGTATTAAGGGTGCCGCTATGGCCACTGATATAGCCATGACAATCTTTGCGGCCAAAGTCGTGTGGCATTTCACGGAAAAAGATACAACCCTACGTTTCACAAAGGGATCGTTCCGCCTAAGGTGGCATATCATTATAGGCATAATCGGCATCGGTGCCGCGCCGGCTCTCGTTAATCTCGCAAGTTGCTTCATAAATGTGATAATCAATACTCGGCTCTACTATTTCGGAGGCGACAGCGCAGTTGCCGCTTCAGGTATTTTCGTCACGGTGACATCTCTTCTGACCATGATAGTCGTCGGTATCTGTCAGGGTATGCAGCCTATTGTAGGTTACAATTACGGAGCCAATAAACTTGGCCGACTGCATAGGGCTTATTTTCTTGCGACAATATGGGGATGTGGAATCACTGCGCTGGGTACAATTCTGGGATTGACATGCCCCTCCGTTATTGCACGCGCATTCACTTCTGATCCCGATCTGATTTCTGTTACAGACAATGCCTTGACCCTTTCCACGGTGATGTTCTGGGTAGTAGGATTCCAGATTGTCTCAACCACATTCTTCCAATCCATCGGAAAAGTCTGGAAATCCATCTTCCTCAGTCTGACCAGACAGGTGCTGTTCCTGATTCCGTTGTTGCTCATCCTGCCCGATCATTTTGCGCTTGACGGCGTGTGGCTTGCCTTTCCTGTGAGCGACGCCATAGCCACGATTGTGACGGCAGCCATGATAATATACCAGTTCAGAATCATCGCAAGAAATGTTAAAAACGCTTCTGAAACTCATTCTGAGGCGACAAAAATCGCATTACAATAAAAATTTTAACAAAATTCTTGCATAATAATCTTTTTATAGTTACTTTCGCAATAGTAAATTAATACCCTCTGAAACAAAAATCTAATCCACATGAGCTATTTAAAATTTGATAAAAACCTCATGATCAATTTGGAGCAGTCCTTGATGAAGGAAACGCTCCGGACCAATCAGGCAGGCGCTTATCACTGTACGTCGGTGGTTGAGTGCAACACCCGCAAACAACATGGTCTGCTGGTGATCCCCATCCCCGAATTCGACAACAGCTGGCATGTGATGCTGTCCTCTCTGGATACATCTGTTATCCAGCACGGCGCATCATTCAACCTGGGACTTCATCGTTACAGTGGTGGCGTATATAGTCCAAACGGCCACAAGTATATCCGTGAGTATGACTACGAGAATGTGCCTCGCACGACTTATCGAGTAGGCGGAGTAATTCTGACAAAAGAGAAGATTTTCATTTCCAATGAAAACCGCATTCTGATCCGTTATACATTGGTCGAAGCCCATTCGCCGACAACATTACGTTTCCGTCCGATGCTTGCTTTCAGGGAAGTCAATCAGCTGGTTGTGGCTAATGACGCCATCAATCCCGATTGTCCCGAGATCAGCAACGGTGTGAGCTGCTGTCTCTATCCCGGTTATCCTACCCTCTACATGCAGTTCAACCACAAACCTGAATGGCATTACGAACCAAACTGGTACAAAGGATTCGAATATGTCAAGGATCTGGAACGCGGTGTCCCCTACACCGAAGATCTCTGGGTTCCCGGATATTTCGAAGTTCCCATAAAGAAGGGTGAATCCATTATTTTCTCCGCCGGCACCTCCGAGATCGCGCCTCGTTCTCTTGCCAAGATGTATGAGAACGAAATCGCAACCCGCACTTGCCGAACAAGCTTCTTCAACTGCCTCAAGAACGCAGCCAAACAGTTCTACCTCCGTGATACTGACGGTATGTTCCTTCTTTCAGGATATCCCTGGGGAAAGATCCTTGCACGAAACACGTTCATGGCGCTTCCTGGCACAACCATAGCAATTGACCATAAAGCCGACTTCGAGGCAATCATGAAAACCGCATCGGAAGCGTTACAGCACTTCATGATGACCGGCAAGCCCGACTCCCGCATCAAAGGTATCGATCTGCCTGACATTCCTCTTTGGTGTGTATGGGCGCTGCAGCAATATTATAAAGCTTACGGAAGCGAAGCGACAAAAGAACGTTATCAGGGTCTCCTCGCCGAAATCATAGAGTACATACTCAGCAACCGTCATCCCAATCTTCAGGTTGAAGCAAACGGTCTTCTGCGTACCAACGGAACGGACAGTCCTGTTTCCTGGATGAATGCCGCCTGGGGAGGTCGCCCCGTCGTACCCCGCACCGGCTATCTCGTAGAATTCAATGCCCTCTGGTACAACGCGCTCATGTTTGTCGGAAATCTTATTGCAGGATCTGACGATTATTCCGACCTTGAAAACCGCATAACGGCCATGACGGAATCTCTCAAACCGGCCTTTTTCAATACCTTCCTCAATGATTACGGCTACCTCTACGACTATGTTTCGGACAATTACGCTGACCCGTCAGTGCGTCCCAATATGGCTGTGGCCATAGGTCTTGACTATTCTCCTCTTGACCGTCGCCAGCGTAAAGGCATTCTGGACGTTGTCACACGCGAACTACTGACCCCCAAAGGCTTGCGTACACTTTCTCCCAAGAGCTTCGGCTACCGTCCTTTCTATCTCGGATCTCCTGAAGAACGTGAAATGGCTCTCCATAACGGACCGGCGCGTCCGTGGTTGTTCGGTTTCTATGCCGATGCCTATCTCCGCGTGTTCGGCCACGGCGGTGTCGGCTACATTGACCGCATGCTCATAGGTTACGAGGATGAAATGTCAAACGGATGTATCGGATCACTTTCGCAGCTTTATGACGGCAATCCGCCCTTCGGAGGTCGTGGAGCTATCAGCCATGCCACGAATGTTGCCGGAATACTCCGGACCATCACTACCCTCAAGAAGTTCACGATTTAATAACCCACCATCATAACAAACAGTATATTATGAAAGCATTAATGTTCGGGTGGGAATTTCCACCTCATATCCTTGGAGGACTCGGAACCGCCAGCTACGGACTGACTGAAGGCATGTGGCAGTGCGGCGACATGGAGATCGATTTCGTTATCCCACGTCCCTGGGGCGATGAAAACCGCAGCTTTGCCAACATCATCGGCGCTTCACAAGTTCCGATTGTCTGGCGCGACGTCAACCGCGAATACGTTCAGGAACGCATTGGCAATGTAATGAGTCCTGATCTCTACTATGATCTCCGCAATCACATATATGCGGATTTCAACTACATGCACACCAACGACCTCGGGTGCATCGAATTTTCCGGACGTTATCCCGACAATCTTCTTGAAGAGATCAACAACTACTCGATATGCGCCGGAGTGATAGCGCGCACTCTCAATTTCGATGTCATTCACTCCCATGACTGGCTCACCTATCCTGCCGGGATACATGCCAAGCAGGTCACCGGAAAGCCCTTTGTCATTCACGTGCATGCCACCGACTTCGACCGTTCAAGAGGTAAAGTCAATCCAACCGTTTTCGGAATAGAAAAAGACGGTATGGCTCATGCCGACCATATCATCACTGTCAGCAACCTTACCCGACAGACCGTAATTGAAAAATATGGTCAGGATCCCGCAAAGGTGACCACAGTCCACAATGCCGTCACTCCACTCAGCGATGAGCTTCTTAATGTCGAGCGCCATAAATCCAAAGAAAAGATAGTCACCTTCCTTGGCCGCATCACAATGCAGAAAGGACCGGAATATTTCGTGGAAGCCGCCGCAAAAGTTTTGAAAAACAATCACAAAGTCCGCTTCGTAATGGCCGGATCAGGTGATATGATGGACAAGATGATCAAACTCGCGGCCGAACGTGGAATCGCCGACAGATTCCACTTCCCCGGATTCCAAAAAGGAAAGCAGGTTTATGAAATGCTCGGCGCGAGCGATGTATATATAATGCCATCTGTTTCCGAACCGTTCGGCATCTCTCCCCTCGAGGCCATGCAGATGGGCGTGCCGTCAATAATTTCAAAACAGAGCGGATGCGCGGAAATACTTAACAACGTCATCAAGACGGACTACTGGGACATAGATGCCATGGCCGACGCCATCAACTCAATCGTCACTTATCCCGCAATGTATAAGCAGCTTCGTGAAGACGGTCTTGACGAAGTAAACAAAATTACATGGGACAAGGCCGGTGCAAAGGTCATCGACATCTACAATAAGGTAATAAACAATCGCTAATCACTCCTCGAAAATAACAAACAACATCAAACTCAACAAATCTACAGTCATGAAAGCAATCTGTTTTTATTTCCAAATACATCAGCCATTCCGTCTGAAACGCTATCGCTTCTTTGACATAGGTAACGATCACTATTATTACGATGATTTCGCCAACGATGATATTCTCACTCGCATAGCCCAGCGAAGCTATATGCCTGCCGCTGAAACGCTGCTTCATCTCCTTGAGACATATCCTCATTTCCGTTGTGCGTTCTCCATCTCCGGTGTTGCCCTCGAACAACTTCAGCAATATGTGCCTGAATTCATCGACATAATGAAGAAGCTCATCGCCACCGGCCGCGTTGAGATTCTGGCCGAGACCTATGCCCATTCCCTCGCTTCGCTCAACGAACCGGAAGAATTCGCAAATCAGGTCAAGGAACATGACGAACTGATTTATCAGGTTTTCGGAGTCAAACCGAAAGTGCTGCGTAACACCGAGTTGATCTACTGCGACGAAATGGCTCCCCAGATCCTCGCCATGGGATACAAGGGCGTTATTACCGAAGGCGCAAAACATATTCTCGGTTGGAAATCGCCCAACTATGTTTATTCTGCCGCAAGCGCTCCCAAACTCAAGATACTTCTTCGCAACGCCAAACTGTCCGATGACATTTCCCGTCGTTTCAACAACACCGAATGGGAAGAATATCCTCTGACTGCCGACAAATATGTTGATTGGATTGCGTCAACTCCTGCTGAAGAGCAGATTATCAATCTGTTCATGAATCTTGAGACATTCGGCGAATTCCAGACTCGTGAAACCGGTATTTTCCAGTTCCTCGAAGCAATTCCTTATTTTGCAAAAGAACGCGGAATTGAATTCTGGACTCCTACCGACGCTGTTACAAAACTCAAACCGGTCGGAGAACTCTCGATCCTTCATTCCATCTCCTGGGCCGATGAAGCTCGCGACACTTCAGCATGGTTAGGAAACACTCTCCAGAATGAAGCCTTCAACAAGCTCTATTCTATCGCTGAACGTGTCCGTCTCTGCGATGACCGCCGCCTCAAGCAGGACTGGCTCTATCTGCAGGGCGCTGACCACCTGTTCTACATGTCAACAAAGCATTTCGCCGACGGAGCCGCCCACTCTAACTTCTCACCCTACGAAACGCCGTTCCAGGCATTTACAAACTACATGAATGTACTCGCCGATTTCATTGTCCGTGTCGAGGAGCAGTATCCGCTTTCTATCGAAAACGAAGAGCTCAACGCGCTTCTCACGACAATCCGCAATCAGGAACGTGAAATCGAGACTCTCAACAAGGAAGTCGTTTCGATGCGTAAGAACATAGAGCATTACAATGAAGAACATGCTCTGCGGGAAAAGAAAAACGAAGCAGAGAAAGAGCCGGCAGCAAAGAAAGCGCCTACAAAAAAGGCAACCAAAAAGCCGGCAGCTAAAAATGCAACTGCTAAAAAAGCCGAATCTGAAGC
>JABLTO010199271.1_pt1 | contig 17039 bp, 11 predicted proteins | sample 7160091 | NCBI WGS metagenome assembly JABLTO01 (sample SAMN14651225, study PRJNA627086) | human gut metagenome | isolation source: feces | host: Homo sapiens
CCAGCCCCGGCGACTACACCGTAGAAGTGGCCGCCGCCACGGTAGTCGTTGCAGCCCTGGTAGCGGACGAAGCCGGTGTAGTCGCCGTGGCTGGGGCGGGCTAGGAAACGGGTCTTGGCGTAGTCCTTGGAGTGGTGGTCGCTGTTGTGGATGATGGCACAGAGGGGGGTGCCTGTCGTCTTTCCCTCAAAGACACCCGATAAGATCTCTGGGATGTCCGCCTCCTTCCGGGCGGTGGACAGAGGGCTCTTCCCCGGTGCTCGCCGTGCCATTTCCTTGGAAATGGCCTCCCTATCCAAAACCAGCCCAGGGGGCACCTGCTCCAGCACAACGCCGATGGCAGAGCCGTGGGACTCGCCGAAAATACTATATCTCATGGTCACTCACTCCGTTCTGGCGATGGTGCCGCCCAGCTGTTCGTAGTCCTCCCAGAAGTTGGGATAAGACTTGGCCACGCTCTCCGCGCCGGTCACTTCCACCACGCCGTCGGCGCAGGTGGCCGCAACGGCCAGCATCATGGCGATGCGGTGGTCTCCGTGGCTGTCGCAGGTGCCGCCGTGGAGGTGCGGGACGCCGTGGATGATGAGGGCGTCGGGAGTCTGTTCCACCTGGGCGCCCAGCTTGTTCAGCTCTGCGGTGACCGCTTCCAGGCGGTCGCTCTCCTTCAGGCGCAGGCGGGCGGCGTCCACGATGTGGGTGGTCTCCCCTGCCCGCAGGGCAGCGCGCACGGCCAATGCCGGCACCAAATCCGGACACTGGCGGACGCTGAGGGTCACGGTGCCGGTGCCGTCCAGCTGGCGGGCGTAGTCGCAGATGATCCGGTCGCCCTGGGCAGAGGATGCGCTCAGGCCGGTGACGGTCAACGGGTTGCCCATGCTGGCGGCGACGATGTAATTGGATGCTTGGGAGTAGTCCCCCTCCACGGTCACCTCCGCCGGATGCCCCACCTGGTTGCCCGGCACCTTCCAGCCGGTCTCAGTGGGATGGGCGACGATGCCGAATTGCGCCAGCGCCTCCAAGGTCAGCTCCACGTACCCTCTGGACTCCAGAGGGGTAGTCAGAACCAGTTCCGAATCCCCTTCCAACAGCGGCAGCGCGTAGAGCAGTCCGGTGATGAACTGGGAGGAGACGTCCCCCGGCAGCTCAAACCGTCCCGGCTTCAGGGTACCGGAGAGGGTGATCTGCCCTGGCTGTCGTGTGAAAGTGATGTTCTGACGGGTGAAGATGTCCTCATAGGGCTTGTAAGGCCGTTCCATCAGCCGTCCCCGTCCCCGGAACACGCCGCCGCCGGCCACGGCCAGCGCCACCGGCATGAGGAAGCGGATGGTGGAACCGGACTCGCCGCAGTCCAACGTCGGGAGGATGCCGGTGCTGGGTCTGCCGCGGCCGATGCCGGTCACGATCTCGCCCCCCTGGGACTCCACCGCGCCCAGCTGGGTCATGCAGTCCAGGGTGGCGCAGATGTCCTGGGAGTGAGCCAGGTTGTGGATGCGGCTGGTGCCGTCGGCCAGGGCTGCGCCGATGATGAGGCGGTGTGCCTGGCTCTTGGAGGGGGGCACCTGGATGGTTCCGCTGAGTTTTCCCGGAGTGATGGTAACCTTCATAGGGACTCCTTTTCGATCTCTTCAATCAACTGGAACAGTTGTGCTTTTTCCATGGGGATGGCCTGCGCCTGACCCAGCTCGGTGAGCAGGATGACGCTGATCTTACTGCCACTGCCCTTCTTGTCCAGGCCGATGGCACTCTGATAATCCTCCATGGTGCAGGGGATGTGGTCGGGCAGTCCGAAGTTCCGCACCACGGTCTTCAGCAGCAGGGGCAGCTCGCCGGGGGTCATCCCCAGCCGGACGCCCAGCTCTGCCGCCCGGCACATACCGGCGGCCACGGCCTGGCCGTGGGTACAGGTCTCGTAGTTGCCCGCCTTTTCGTAGGCGTGGCCTAAGGTGTGGCCGAAGTTGAGGAGCATCCGCAGGCCGGTGTCTCGCTCGTCCTTGGCCACGATGGCGGCTTTGATGGCGCAGCAGGTGTGGAGGACTTCTTCGATCCGGGCCATTACCGCTGCCCGGTCATGACAGTGATAGAGCAGGTGGAAGAAGGCGCGGTCGGCGATGCAGCCGTACTTGATGACCTCCGCCATGCCGTCGGCAAAGGCTTCATCGGACAGGCTGTCCAGCACGTCCGGGTCCATGAGCACCCGTTTGGGCTGCCAGAAGGCACCGGCCAGGTTCTTGCCTGCCTTCAGGTCGATGGCCACCTTGCCGCCTACCGAAGAGTCCACCTGTGCCAGGAGGGTGGTGGGGATCTGGATGAAATCCACCCCACGCAGCACCGTGGCGGCGGCGAACCCAGCCAGGTCCCCCACCATGCCGCCCCCCAGGGCGGCCACAGCGTCGCTGCGGGTCAGGCCGAAGCCCAACAGCTCCTCCCAGAGCCAGGTGAGCACCTCCGGGCTTTTGGAGCGCTCCCCGGCGGGCACCAGGAAGATCTTGGCCACAAAGCCCGCCTGGTTCAGGGACTCCTGCACCAGGGAGCCGTATTGGATGGCCACGTTGCTGTCGGTGACCACGGCCACCCGACAGCCCGGTTTCAGCACTTCCCTGCACTGCTGTCCCACCTGCTGGAGCAGGCCCCGTTCCATGATGATGTCATACGCACGTTCCGGTAACGCTACCGTCAACTGTTCCATTCCGTTGTCTCCTTCTCTCGTCCGACGCTTACTTTACGATCTGCTTGCCCAGCATAGCGGTCATCTGCTCCGCCTTCTTCATCAGGTCGTCGAACTGAACGGGGGTCAGAGACTGCTGACCGTCACAGAGGGCCTTGGCCGGGTTGTTGTGGACTTCGATGATGAGACCGTCGGCGCCGGCGGCGATGGCAGCCAGAGCCAGGGGTTCCACCAGCCAGCTGTAACCGCCGGAGTGGGAGGGATCGACCACGATGGGCAGGTGGCTCATGCGCTTGATGGCGGGGATGGCGGAGACGTCCAGGGTGTTGCGGGTGTAGTTTTCAAAGGTGCGGATGCCGCGCTCGCAGAGGATGACGTTCTGATTGCCCTCGCTCATGATATACTCAGCGGACATGATCCACTCCTCATAGGTGTTGGACAGGCCGCGCTTGAGCAGGACGGGCTTGGACATCTTGCCCACTTCCTTCAGCAGGTCGAAGTTCTGCATATTCCGTGCGCCGATCTGCACCAGGTCCACCTTCTCCTCGAACAGCTCGCAGTATTTGGGGCTCATCAGCTCGGTGACGATGGGCAGACCGGTCTCGGCCTTGGCTTCCAGCAGCAGCTTCAGACCCTGGACGCCCATACCCTGGAAGGAATAGGGAGAGGTGCGGGGCTTGAACGCGCCGCCGCGGAGCATGGCTGCGCCGGAGCTTTGGACGTCCTTAGCCACCTCGATGATCTGTTCCTCGCTCTCCACGGAGCAGGGGCCGGCCATGACGGCGAAGTTGCCGCCGCCCACCTTGACGCCGTTGACGTCCACGATGGTATCTTCGGGGTGGAACTTACGGTTGGCCTTTTTGTAAGGTTCGGACACCCGCATGACCCGTTCCACGTAGTCGTTGAGCAGGATCTTATCGATGTCGATGTGGGCGGTATCGCCCACCAGACCCAGGATACTACAGCCGACACCGTTGGTGATGCCGACCTTCAGGTTCTGTGCTTCAAATTTTGCTGCCAGCTTGCGAATCTCGTTCTGACTGGTACCCGGTTTCATAATGACGACCATAAGTTCTCCTCCTTTTTGTCAAAAAAACAAAGCCCATTGCCTCGACGGTCAATGAGCTTTGCGATCATCCCTTATGATTGATACTCCCCCGCTTTTGCTTCTGGGGGTATGCCCTCATCTCACTGACTGTCCTGTTTTTCCCACGCAAAGTAGCCGGAGACCATAAAGCGGTTCCAGCTGCCAATAAAGGAGTAGGATTCAGTTGTGCGGATCACTTTAATCATATCGCACCTCAATGAGTGAAAGTTTAAATTTATTATAGCAAAGTGAACGCAAATTACAACCCCCTGCCGGGAAAAAAGCGGATTTTGGTTTTTTCATGCAAAGCACCCATCCACTTCCCTGCCAAACTGGTCGATTTCTACAAAAACCTCGGATACCAAGGCGGTATCCGAGGTCAGTAGGCTTATCGGAAGTATTCTGCGCCGGACTCGAAGAGCGGCATGAGCTTCTCGCCGGGGATGTTCTTAGCCACGCCCGGATTCCACCGTTCGGTGTGACCCATCTTGCCAAAGATGCGCCCGTCGGGGCTGAAAATGCCCTCGATGGCGTGGATGGAGCCGTTGGGGTTGGCGGCGATGTCCATGCTGGGCACGCCGTTGGCGTCCACGTACTGGGTGGCGATCTGGCCGTTGCGGATCATCTCGTCCAGGATGGCCTGGGGTGCCACGAAGCGACCTTCGCCGTGGGAGATGGGGACGGTGTAGACGTCGCCCACCTGAGCTTTCAGCATCCAGGGAGAGAGGACGGAGGCCACGCGGATGTCGCAGTAGCGGCTCTGGTGGCGGCCGATGAGGTTGAAGGTCAGGGTGGGACTGCTGTCGTCCATGTCCCGGATTTCGCCGTAGGGCACCAGACCCAGCTTGATGAGCGCCTGGAAGCCGTTGCAGATGCCCAGCATCAGGCCGTCCCGCTGTTTGAGCATCTCGTGAACGGCATCTTTGATTCTGGGGTTGCGGAAGAAGGAGGCGATGAACTTGCCCGAGCCTTCCGGCTCGTCGCCGCCGGAGAAGCCACCGGGGAGGACGATCATCTGCGCCTGGCTGATGGCAGCTTCCAGCGCCTGAGCGGACTGGTTGAGCAGGTCAGTGGTCAGGTTGCGGATGACCAGGATCTCCGGATCGATGCCCGCGCGGATGCAGGCGTTGGCGGTGTCGTACTCGCAGTTGGTGCCGGGGAACACGGGGATGACTGCCTTGGGACGTGCCACCCGATTCTTGACCACGGTGAGCAGGCGACGGTCATAGTCCATGTGGGGCATCTCTTCCGGCTTCTCGCTGGCGTGGGTGGGATAGACCCCTTCCAGGGTGGCTTCCCACTTCTCGGCCAGGTCGGCCACGGACAGGGTGGCACCTGCCACGGTGAGCTTGCCGTCGTCGGTGGTGGCGCCAATCTTCAATGCCGCGTCGGTGTCCTCGGTCAGCTCGGCCACGATGCAGCCGCACAGGTCGCCGAAGAGCCGGTCGCCGGACAGGTCAGCGGTGCCTGTAAAGCCCACGCCGTTGCCGAAGGACATCTTCATGACAGCCTCTGCCACGCCGCCCACGGTGACCGCCCAAGCGGCAGCCACTTTACCGGCCTTGACCAGCTGGTGGAACTGTGCCCAGGTGGCCTTGAGGGCCTCATAGTCCCCATCCGGTGCCTGGAACAGGTAGACCGGGTGGCCTGCGGCCTTGAACTCGGGGGAGATGACGTCGCCGGTCTGTCCCGGAGCGATGGCGAAGGAGACCAGGGTGGGCGGCACGTCCAGATCCAGGAAGGAGCCGGACATGGAGTCCTTGCCGCCGATGGCGGCCACGCCCAGGCCGATCTGTGCCTGGTATGCGCCCAGCAGAGCGGCGAAGGGCTTGCCCCAACGGGCGGGTTCGTCCCGGAGCCGTTCAAAGTACTCCTGGAGGGAGAGGTAGACCTTGGAGGCGTCGCCGCCTGCGGCGACTACCTTGGCCACCGACTCGATGACCGAGCTGCGTGCGCCGGTGAAGGGGTTGCGCTCCATGCGATAGGGGTCGAAGCCCGCCGCCATGATGGAGCAGGTATCCGTCTTACGGCCGGGACCGACGGGAATCAAACCCACCATGGCCTGCGCCGGAGTGAGCTGTCGCTTGCCGCCGTAGGGGAACAGGATGGAGCCTGCGCCGATGGAGGCGTCGAAGCGTTCGCCCAGGCCGCGCTGGGAGGCCAGGTTGGGATTTTTCACGATGGCGTCAAAGCGGCCTGCCACGTCGGAGGTGTCCCCCACCTCTGCCTTGCCGGGCAGCTGGGGCACGTAGACGTCGGTGCGCTTGACGGTGCCGTTGGTGTTCAGGAAGGCGCGGGACAGGTCGGCGATGACCTTGCCGTTCCAAGTCATAACCATACGAGGGGACTCGGTAACCACGGCCACCTGGTAGGCTTCCAGGTTCTCGGCGGTGGCGGCGGCGATAAACGCTTCCGCGTCCTCGGGCGCTACCACCACGGACATTCTCTCCTGGGATTCGGAGATGGCCAGCTCGGTGCCGTCCAGACCCTCGTACTTCTTGCGCACGGCGTTCAGGTCGATGGAAATGCCGTCGGCCAGCTCGCCGATGGAGACGGAGACGCCGCCTGCGCCGAAGTCGTTGCAGCGCTTGATCATGCGGGTCACGTCGCCGTTGCGGAACAGCCGCTGGATCTTGCGTTCTTCGGGGGCGTTGCCCTTCTGCACCTCGGCGGCCATGGTGACCAGGGAGGACAGGTTGTGGCTCTTGGAGGAGCCGGTGGCGCCGCCGATGCCGTCACGGCCGGTGCGGCCGCCCAACAGGATGACCACATCGCCAGGCGCCGGTTCTTCCCGCACCACAGCGGCGGAGGGGACCGCGCCCACGACCGCGCCCAGCTCCATGTGCTTGGCCACGTAGCCGGGGTGATAATACTCCTGCACCACGCCGGTGGCCAGGCCGATCTGGTTGCCGTAGGAGGAATAGCCTGCGGCGGCGGTGGTGGCCAGCTTGCGCTGGGGCAGGCGACCCTCAATGGTCTCGCTCATGGGGGTTCTGGGGTCGCCGCAGCCGGTGATGCGCATGGCCTGATAGACGTAGGCACGACCGGCCAAGGGGTCACGGATGGCACCGCCGACACAGGTGGCAGCGCCGCCGAAGGGTTCGATCTCGGTGGGGTGGTTGTGGGTCTCGTTCTTGAACTGGAGCAGCCAATCCTCCTCCTGACCGTCCACGGCCACGGGGATGTGGATGGAGCAGGCGTTGATCTCCTCAGATTCATCGATGTTCTTCACGCCGCCCCGCTTTTTGATGACCTTGGTGCCGCTGGTGCCGATGTCCATGAGGGTCTTGGGACGCTGGTCGGCCTTCTCCTGGCCGTAGACCTCCACCCGCTCTGCCAGGTACTGGTCATAGGCGGCCTGCACCTGGGGGTCCTCCACCTGGACGCCCTCGATGTGGGTGCCGAAGGTGGTGTGACGGCAGTGGTCAGACCAGTAGGTGTCCACCACACGCAGCTCGGTGATGGTGGGGTCACGGTGCTCGGTGTCCCGGAAGTAAGCCTGGAGGAAGGTCAGGTCGTCCAGATCCATGGCCAGGCCGTAGGTGGAGAGCATTTCTCGCAGCTCGTCCTGATTCTTGCCGATGAAGCCGTCCAGGGTGGCCACTTCGGTGGGGATGTCGTAGGTCTGCACCAGGGTTTTGGGTTTCTCCGCCGTGGCTTCCCGTGCTTCCACTGGGTTGATGAGGTAGCGGCTGATCTTCTGACAGTCCTCGTCGGACAGGTCGCCCAGGAGGACGTAGACGGTGGCGGCCTTCACCAGGGGACGGTCGCAGCCGGCCAGCAGCTGGATGCACTGGGCGCAGGAGTCCGCCCGCTGGTCGAACTGACCGGGGAGGGCTTCCACGATGAGCAGGGCGTGGGGGCCTTGGATGGGGGGCATGGTCTCGTCGTAGAAATCATCCACCATGGGTTCGGAGAAGACGGTGGTCTTGGCCATCTCGTACACTTCCTGGTCCACCTGGTCTACGTCGTAGCGGCAGATGATGCGCACGCCCTCCAGGTTGGCGATGCCCAGCTGTTCCCTCAGCTCACGCCACACCTTCTCGGCTTCCACGTCGAATCCGGCGCGCTTTTCCGCGTAACAGCGATATACGTGTTCCATAACAACGGTTCCTCCTTCTCTCTCGACCGGTTGTTTGACAAATATTAGGTCGCTCACGGGGTCTGTTTCCACTTCAGATCCCATTCCGCGATATGATAAAACAGGTTTTGTTGGGTTGGGGTGATGGATGCGTTGGCACTCCAATGGGTGAGCACGGAGTGGTTCTTAAAGCACAGGGGGATGGTCGCGGCGGCGTCCGCCACGGCTTTGTACAGGTTCTTGGCCGCGGTGGCACGGGTGGCTTTGTCGGCTGTCTGGAACTGGGTCAGCAGCTTTTCCAGGTCTTTGTTCTGGTAGCCGCCGTAGTTCAGGTTGCCGTTGGAGCCGATGACCGCGGTCAGGTCGAAGCTGGATTTCAGCTTCACCTCGCCCAGGTACAGGTCAAAGGAGCGTTTATCCAACGCGTCGGCAAACTCATCCCACGCCAGAGCTTCCACCTGCACCTTGATGCCGATGGCTTCCATCTCCTTCTTCAGCTCCTCCGCGAAGGCGGTCTTGAAGGCAGACTCCTGGTTGACGATGAGCTTTAACGTCTGATTATAGTAGTGTCCATCCGCCAGCTTTTTCTTCGCCGTCTCCTCCGACCAGGCATAGGTCTCCGCCAACTTCTCGTCGTAGAGCTTGGACTTGGGCGACACGGGCAGCACGGTAGGTTCCGCGTGGCCGGAGAGCATTTTGGTGGCCAGGGTATCCCGATCAAAGACATAGTACAGCGCCTGCCGGAAGGACTGATCCTGGCAGGGGCCGGAGTGGGTGTTGCAGCCCACGTAGATCATGCTGGTGGTGGGGTAATCCACCACGTTGTAGTCGCCGGTGTAGCTCAGGGCGTTGGTGCCGGTCAGGTCGGTGTCCACCATGCTGATACTGTCGCTGCCGAAGCCGAAGATCATCATGTCACTGTCGTCGGCGGCGTACAGGTCAATGGTTTCGGCGGGCAGGGTGCCCTCCTGCCACCAGCTTGTGTTGCGGGTCAGGGACACGGCCTTGCCCTTTGTGGTGTTGAGGACGTAGGGGCCGGTGCCGATGGGGCTGCTGCCGCCGGAGCGGCTGATGATGGGGATGTCCAGCAGGGCGTCAAAGGCGGCGTCCGCCGCGTTGACCTCGATGACCACAGTGGTGCTGCCGGAGGCGGTGACGTCCGTCACGTCGGACAGGCGCTCCCGGTAGATGCTCCCCTTCCGCTGAGCCTGTTCCAGAGAGTACACCACGTCCTCCGCCGACAGGGATGTGCCGTCGGAGAAGGTCACGTCGTCCCGGAGCTGGATGGTGCAGGTGGTCTTGCCTGCGATCTTGCTGCGGGGCTGTTCCTCGGCTTTTTGTTGCTTAGACTGGTCGGTTTGGCCGGTCTGGTCCCCTGTTTGGGTGCCGTCGGTGCCGGTGGTGTCCCCGGTGGACGTGTCGCCGCTGCTGTCCGCCTGGTCCTTCTCCGCTTGGGAGCCGGAGGCGGAGGTGACCTGGATGGTGCAGCTCTTGGCCAGGCATGGCTCGGTGGCGAAGGTGGGGTCGATGGCGAACAGGGGTTCGTAGATGAGCCCCATCAGGTTCTGGTTGGTGGTATTGCTGCAGGTATAGGGATGCAGTCCTTCCCCCTTGTAGTAACCCAGGGAAAAGGACTGCGCCGCAGAAGCTCCCCCACTGCTCTGGTCAGACGCGGCAGGCGCAGCATCCGAGGCGGAACCTTGGCTGCTGTCCCCGTGTCCGCCGCAGGCGGTCAGTGAGAGGAGGAACGATAATGCGATTGTCAGAGCTGAAATGCGTCGAATGTTCATAAAAACCTCACAAGGACGGCGACCCGTCCCGTATCACGGTACAAACACGGTGTTTTTCACGGAAAAACACCGTCCGCACACTTCCCGTTCTCATTCCGTCAGCTGGATGACCGCTGACATGACCCCACGGGCCTCCCCCACGTGCCGATGGCTCCAGAACAAGTCCTGGCGGCAGGCGGTACAGAGGTCGGAGATCTCAATTTGGTTGGCAGGCACGCCCGCCAGCTGACCCCACAGGCCGTTGATGCCCTTCAGGTCCACTAAAAACTTCTCCCGGGGCAGCCGGTCGATAAAGGGGTCGGCCTGCTTGCCCAGAACCGCCCACATGGCGTGGGGCACGTCGTCGTGGGTCTCGAAGCAGCAGCGGGAGATGCCGGGGCCGATGGCCATGCGGATGTTCTCCGTCCGGCAGCCGAACTGCTGGGTCATCACCTGCACCGTCTTCCCCACGATGCCCACGGCAGTGCCCCGCCAGCCGGCGTGACAGGCGGCGACCACCCGGTTCACCGGGTCGTGGAACAGGACGGGGATGCAGTCGGCGGAGAAGATGGCCAAGGGGACGCCGGGACAGTTGGTGACCAGGCCGTCGGCGCTGTCGTAGTCCCGCTCCCGGTACAGACCCTTGCCGCAGTCCGCTTCGGTGACCACGCGAACGTCGTCCCGGTGCACCTGCTGGGAGAAGACGGTCTTGGTGCTGTCAAAGCCCACCGCTTCCCCGTAGCGCCGCCAATTCTCCCGGACGTGCTCCATCTGGTCGCCTCGGCTGGTGCCCAGGTTCAGGGAGGTCAGATACCCTCGGCTGACGCCGCCCAAGCGGCTGGAAAAGCCGTGGACCGCGCCGCCGTCGGCATTGAGACGAGGGGCGGAGAACCACACCAGGCCGTTCTCCTCCCGATTCGTCTGAAAATGCAGGTCATTCATTTAGTTCTCTTCTTCGTCCGGCGTATAGGTGGTGGCACCGTTCTTGCCGTGGCAGTTCTTGAACTTCAGGCCGGAACCGCAGGGGCAGGGCTCGTTGCGGCCGATCTTCTTGCCCTTGACGATGGGCATACGCTTGGGCTTTTCCGCCTCGTTCTCGGCCACCCGATCCACCTTGCCGGTGGTCTGCTGTGCTGCCACCATGGCCGGGTCTTCCCGGGACTCCCGGACAGCCTGAGCGACAGGACGGCGTTCCAGACGGTTGCGGCGGACCTGGGCGATGTACACCCGGCGGACGGTCTCGTCCTGGATGGCCAGGGTCATCTGGTCGAACATATCAAAGCTCTGGCGCTTATAGGCCACGACAGGGTCTTCCTGGCCGTAGGCACGCAGGCGGATGCCCTGCTTCAGGTCGTCCATGGCATCGATGTGTTCCATCCAATATTCATCCACCACGCGCAGCAGCATGACACGTTCCAGTTCGCGCATCAGCGGCTCGCCCAGGATGGCTTCTTTCTTGTTGTAGATGTCGATGGCCCGTTCCTTCACCAGAGCGATCAGGTCGGCAATGGACTTGCTGGCCATTTCTTCGTCGGTGAAGATCAGCTCCTCAGAGGTCAGGAACACATTGCGGAACTCGGCCACAGCGTCCTGGAACTCGGCGTTGGTCAGGTTGTGCCGCTCACCGGCAGCGCCCTGAATGGCCCGCTCGATAACGCTGTCCACCATACCCAGGATGACTTCCTTCATGTTCTCGCCAGAGAGCACCTTACGGCGTTCGCCGTAGATGACCTCACGCTGGGTGTTCATGACGTCGTCATAGTCCAGAACGTCCTTACGAGCCTGGAAGTTGCGGGATTCCACCTTCTTCTGAGCGTTCTCGATGGCGCTGGAGAGCATCTTGGCGTCGATGGGGGTGTCCTCGTCGATCTTCATGGTGTCCATGAGCTTGGCGATGCGGTCGCTGCCGAACAGGCGCAGGATGTCGTCCTCCAGGGACAGGAAGAAGCGGCTGGCGCCGGGGTCGCCCTGACGGCCGGAACGGCCGCGGAGCTGGTTGTCGATACGGCGTGCTTCGTGGCGCTCGGTGCCCAGGATGAACAGGCCGCCGGCTTCCCGAACCTTCTCCGCCTCGATCTTGATCTCTTCTTTATAACGAGCCTGGTTCTCCGCAAACTGACGGCGTGCCTCCAGGACATCGGGGTTGTTGCTCTCGGCGTAGCCGGTGGCTTCGGAGATGACTTCCCCGTTGAATCCGGCACGGCGCAGGTCGGCCTTGGCCATGTACTCGGCGTTGCCGCCCAGCACGATGTCGGTACCACGGCCTGCCATGTTGGTGGCGACGGTGACGGCGCCCAGCTTACCGGCCTGTGCGATGATCTCCGCTTCCTTCTCGTGGTTCTTGGCGTTCAGCACGTTGTGGGGGATGCCCTTGTCCCGGAGCATCCGGGAGATGCGCTCGGACTTTTCGATGGAGACGGTACCCACCAGGACGGGCTGACCCTTCTCGTGGCACTCCTCAATCTGCTTGACGATGGCACGATACTTGCCGGCCTCGGTCTTGTAGACCACGTCGGGGTAGTCGGTACGGACGACGGGCTTGTTGGTGGGGATCTCCACGATATCCAGGTCGTAGATGGAGCTGAATTCGTCCTCTTCGGTCATAGCGGTACCGGTCATGCCGGAGAGCTTGTCGTAGAGGCGGAAGAAGTTCTGGAAGGTGATGGTAGCCAGGGTCTTGGACTCGTTGGCGACCTTCAGGCTCTCCTTGGCTTCGATGGCCTGATGCAGACCCTCGTTATAGCGGCGGCCGAACATGAGACGGCCGGTGAACTCGTCCACGATGACCACCTGGTTGTCCTTGACCACGTAGTCGATGTCCTTCTTCATGACGCCGCGGGCGCGGATGGCCTGGTTGATGTGGTGGTTGATGGTGGTGTTCTCTTCGTCGGCCAGGTTGTCCAGGTGGAAGAACTTTTCCGCCTTGGCGATGCCACGGGCGGTCAGAGTAGCGGTCTTGCGCTTTTCTTCCACGATGTAGTCGTAGTTCTGCTCCACGTCCTCGTCAAATTCCTTGTCATCGGTCTCAGCGACCACGTAGCAGTCCAGATCCTTGGCAAACTGGTCGGCCATCTGATACAGCTTGGTGGACTCTTCGCCCCGGCCGGAGATGATGAGGGGGGTACGGGCTTCGTCGATGAGGATGGAGTCCACTTCGTCCACGATGGCGAAGGTCAGGTTGCGCTGGACGGTGTCCCGGTCATAGACGGCCATGTTGTCACGGAGGTAGTCGAAACCGATCTCGTTGTTGGTGCCGTAGGTGATGTCGGCGTCATAAGCGGCCTTGCGCTCTGCCTTGGTCAGGCCGTGGACGATCAGACCGACGGACAGACCCAGGAACCGGTAGACCTTGCCCATCCACTCGGAGTCACGCTTGGCCAGGTAGTCGTTGACGGTGACGATGTGGATGCCCTCGCCGGTCAGAGCGTTCAGGTAGGCGGGCAAGGTAGCCACCAGGGTCTTGCCTTCACCGGTCTTCATTTCGGCGATACGGCCCTGATGGAGGATGATGCCGCCGATGAGCTGGACGCGATAGGGACGGAGGCCCAGGACACGATCTGCCGCTTCCCGGCAGGTGGCGAAGGCTTCGGGGAGGATGTCGTCCAGGGTGGCGCCGGCGGCCAGGCGCGCCTTGAACTCGTCGGTCTTGGCGCGGAGCTGTTCGTCGGTGAGGGCTTTGTATTCGTCGGACAGTGCCTCAATTTTATCTACAATGGGGGTAATCTTTTTGACTTCCCGCTTGGAGTTGGTTCCGAGAAGTTTTCTCATCATTCCCATGCTTTATCGATTCCTTTCTTAAATCCGTTGCGGATGTACTCATTCAGATTGAATTATAACACAAATGTAAGCGAATGTGAAACACAAAATTGAGAAAGATTCCCTGTATTTTTGTCGTTTTCCCCGCTTTTTCTTGTTCAATGGAGCGAAAAGGCAGAGCCGAAAGGCTCTGCCTTCTTGACGTGGGTGGTTCTGTACCTTAATAGAAGGAAGCCCAGTCGCCGGAGTAGACGTCCACGCAGCCGTAATCCACCGTAGACCAATGAGAATGTTCTACCAGCCACCGCAGGTACATACTATAATACTTTCGACCGTTTCTCGTGGTCGTGCCGCCGCAAAAGACCGCCAGCTCAAAACCAAGTTCTGGGTCAATTTCACCGGGCTTGACCTTCCAATGCTTCCGCGCGATGGCGACCGCCTCTTTTTCCGTCAGCATCCGTCCCCGGAACACGACGCTCTTCTTTGCGCTCCAGGCGGTGTATTTGGTCTTCCCCTTCTTCTTGGTGTAGGCGCGGACGCGGACATAGTATTTCTTGCCCTTCTTCAGCTTGGAGATGGTCACGCTGGTGGTCTTGGCCTTTTTCACGGTCACGGTCTTGGCGGACTTCATCTTGCTGGAGGTGGAATACTGCACCTGATACCCAGTCACACCGCTCTTCTTTTTCCAGGTGACCTTGATGGACTTGCTGGAGATATTTTTGACACTGGACAGCTTCACCGCCGCCGGAGCCGCCATGGTCTCCAGCCCTGCGTCTGCCGCCCAGCCTGTCGTCTGTACCTGGGGCGTCTCAGCCGCCAACACGCTGGCGGGGAGCAACTGGAACCCCAGCGCCAACACCAGCAGCAGGGCTGCCATCGTTCTCTTTTTCATGTTGTCTTTCCTCTCTTTCCTGGCTACCGCCAATACATCACTTTTTAATCACCGCTGCTTTCGCCTTGCTCCAACCGGAGTAGTAGTTCTTACCGCTGACGGTCTTGTAGGTGCGGATGCGGACGTAATATTTCTTGCCCTTTGTCAGCTTGGAAACGGTCGTGCTAGTGGTGGCCGCCTTCTTGATCTTTACCTTTTTGACGCTTTTGAACTTGCTGGAAGTGGCATACTGCACCTCGTAACCGGTCGCGGCAGCGTTCTTCTTCCAGGTCACCTTCAGCTTTTTGCCCTTCTGGTTGGTCACGCTGACCAGGGAGACGCCTTTGGGTTGGTTGGGCGACCAGGTCTTCCAGGTGAGCTTGCCGCCGTAGTTTTTCCGCTTGCTGCTCGTCCAGGTCTTGTTGCCTTTGGGGTAGTAGGCGGTGGCGGTGACGCCTTCAAAGATATAGGAGCCACCTGGTTCATCTCCTGCAAACGAGGGGGCATTTCCATAAAAATAAATTTCAGCGAGTTTATTGCATCTGAAAAAAGCTGTCTCGCCAATATATCTAACACTTTTAGGGATTACAATACGTCTCAATTCTGTGCAATCTCCAAATGCCACTGCATTAATATCCCTCAAAGAATTAGCAAATTCGACACTTTTTAAATTTTTACAGTCGAAAAAGGCATATCCCCCGACGCCTGTCACTCCACTTTTTACGACTACCTTTTTAATCTTATTGCAACTGTCCTGCCAAGGGGAACTACTACCAGCTCCCCAGTAATGATCCATCTCTCCCTTCCCACTAATGGTCAAAGTCCCCTTACCATCCAGCTTCCAGGTGACATTCTTCCCGCACTTCCCCGACGTGACCGCCATCACGCTCGGCGACACAGCCTCAGCCGCTCCCGCCTCGCTGGCCAGCACGCCCGCCGGCAAAACGCTCAGACACAGGACCAGCGCCAGCAGCAGCGCGGTCCATCGCTTTCCTTTTCTCATGGTTCCCTCCTACTCTCTCTGTTGGGTTTACACCTTCTTCCAGCATTGTAGCACAATCATCGTACAAGTTCAACCATTTTCCATTCTTTTCAGTCCTATCCATTTACTTCTCCCCCTCACCTATTGTAAAATAAGAGACAATCGCAACAAACAGACATCGGAGGGCACGACTATGCCAGAACTGAAAAAGAACAGCATCCACACCATCACCATCGACCGCTACGCCAGCGACGGTCAGGGCATCGGCCGGCTGGACGGCATGGCGGTGTTCGTCCGGGGGGCGCTGCGGGGAGAGACCTGTCAGGTCTCGCTGATGAAGGTGGGCAAGTCCTGCGCCTGGGCACGGGTGGTGAAGATCCTCGAAAAATCCCCCGCTCGCATCCCCTCCGACTGTCCCCACTTCCCCATCTGCGGCGGCTGCACCCTGCGGCACATGACCTACGAGGAGGAACTATTCCTGAAGCGCCAGCGCATCGACGACGCCCTTCAGCGCATTGGTGGGCTGGATCTGTCCGTCAGCCAGATGTACGGGGCCAAGGAGACCCAGCGCTACCGGAACAAGGCGGCGTTCCCGGTGAGTCAGGACCACAAGACCGGGGTGAAGGTGGGCTTTTATCGCGGCCGCAGCCATGAGGTCATCGACGTGGGCAGCTGTCTGCTCCAATCGGACATTGCGGACAAGGCCGGTCGGGTGGTGCGCAAGTGGATGCACAAAAACGCCGTCCCCGCCTACGACGAGCGCACCGGCGAGGGGCTCATCCGCCACGTGTTCGTCCGCACCAACCGGAAGCGGCAGTCCCTCATCTGCGTGGTGGCCAACGCCAAGGCGCTGCCCTTTGAGAAGGAGCTGGTCAAGGCGCTGACGGCCGCCTGTCCCAAAGCGGTGGGGGTGGTCTTGAACGTGAACACCCGCAAGACCAACGTCATCCTGGGACGGGACTATCGGGTGCTGTGGGGGCACGACACCTTGGAGGATCGCCTGTGCGGCCTGACCTTCCAGCTGTCCATCCCCTCCTTCTTCCAGGTCAACCGAGACCAGGCGGAGGTGCTGTACAACTGTGCCTTGGAGTTCGCCGGGCTGACGGGCGACGAGACGGTGGTGGACTTGTACTGCGGCACCGGCACCATCAGTCTGGTGATGGCACAGCGGGCGAAACAGGTCATCGGCGCGGAGATCGTGCCGCCTGCTATCGAGGACGCCTGGGCCAACGCCAAGAAGAACGGCGTGACCAACGTGGAATTTATCTGCGCCGACGCCAGCAAAGCCGCCGCCGACCTGGAACAGCGTGGCATCCGCCCGGACGTGGTGTGCGTGGACCCGCCTCGGAAGGGGCTGGCGCCCGACGTCATCGACTCCATCTGCGCCATGGCGCCCCGCCGGGTGGTATACGTCTCCTGCGACCCGGCTACCCTGGCGCGGGATTTGAAGCGGTTCACCCAGCTGGGGTACCGGGCTGAGCAGGCGGTGGGGGTGGACTTGTTCTGCCGGACGAGTCATGTGGAGACGGTATGTCTTCTGTCACGAAACAAGTAAAAAAGTACAGAAATAGGCTTAAAATAAGGGGTTCCGAGAGATTTGCTGAAATTGGCAGTCTCCTGGAATCCCTTTTTTCGTGTTTTGACAATAGCGTCATAGTCTGCCTTTTGATAGGTTGAGACAAGAAACTACTTTTTTGTCGATTGTAAGCGCCAAATATTCCTGCGGATTTTTCGTAAGCGCCAAATATTCCTGCGGATTTTTCAATCCTTCAAATACTCCTATAATTGTAGCTGAAAGATATTTAGACTATTTCACTACAATTATGGA
>JABLTO010057179.1_pt1 | contig 17031 bp, 12 predicted proteins | sample 7160091 | NCBI WGS metagenome assembly JABLTO01 (sample SAMN14651225, study PRJNA627086) | human gut metagenome | isolation source: feces | host: Homo sapiens
TACACAAACCGTAATCAATCACGGATAAATAAGATTGATAGAAAGGAACATATATTGTAGATGACTACTTAGATGGGTCAATTACAATATACCAGTGGAATAAAAATGGTACAAAGAATAAAAATTTCTAATAAAGCTACAGACTATTTAGATAAAATGCAAAATAAATTACATTTATCTTCCAAAGCGGCAATTTTAAGAATTTGTATTTCATTATCTTTGAATGATTCAACATTATTGAATGGTACTTTCTCATATGATAATAATAACGGGTTTGATATTTCTTTAGATACATTATTTGGTGACTATAGTGTTTTTTTTGAAGGTCTGATAAAAAATCATTATAAGAAGGAAATGACTGATAAAGAATATGTTGAGCAAGTAATAGGGCACATAGAACGTGGTATTGTAATATTATATGGGGAGTTTGCAACTACGAATACTACGCATGAATTAATAAAAAGATTGGTGGATGATTATAGATGATATATTTAGATAATAATGCAACTACAAAAGTATTACCAGAAGTTAGAAATGAGATGTTTAAATATCTTTCTGAAGAATATGGTAATCCTTCTAGCAAATATTATTCTTTAGCATTAAGTGCAAAAAAAGCATTAGATACTGCAAGAACAATAGTTGCAACTATTTTTGGGTGTTCTTCAGATGAGGTTATTTTCACATCTGGATCTACAGAAAGTAATAATATGATTATTAAAGGATTAGCAGATGTTACTGAAAAAAGAACAATTATTACTAGTTGTGTGGAGCATTCGTCAGTATTAGAAACAACAAAATATTTAGAAAAAAAAGGTTTTAATATTATATATCTTCCAGTAGATAAAGATGGAAGAATAAATGTAGTTGACTTAAAAAAATCTATAAATGAAGATACTTTTCTTGTTTCAATTATGTGGGTGAATAATGAATTAGGATCAATTAATGATATTCCAACAATTGCAGATATTTGTAATGAAAATAATATCTTTTTGCATGTAGATGCTACGCAAGCGATAGGAAAGATAGATGTTAATCTTCCTAAAGGCGTGTCATCTGCTTCTTTTTCAGCTCATAAGATACACGGCCCAAAAGGTGTTGGTGCAATAATACTCAGGAAAGATCAAGATGGTGTTCCAGTAAAATTAACTCCTTTAATACATGGTGGCGAACAAGAAAGTGGATATAGGGCAGGAACACAATCTGTTCATAATATTGTTGGACTTTCTAAAGCTGTTGAAATATGTATGAGAGATTTTAAAAAAAATCAAAAAAAATTATTAGAAGATGAAATATGGGTAAAGAAAATATTGCAAAATAAATTAGGTAGTAAATTAAAGATTAACTCTCCTGAAAATGGAAAAGTTCCAGGAATTATAAATTTTCAAATTAAGGGTGTTCAAAACACAATATTTTTAAAAAAAATAAGTAAAGAAATAGCTGCATCATCTGGTTCTGCTTGTAGTATTACACGGCCAAGTTATACTTTAAAAGCTATTGGATTGTCTGATGAAGAAATTCAAAATAGCGTTAGATTTAGTCTGTCACCATATGAAGATATAAGTGAATTAAATAAAATTCTTTAAAAGTTTTTTAGTACCTTACAACAAGGCTTTGATTAGTTTAAAAATATAATTCCTTTTTTAAACTAATCAAGGCCTTTTATATATATTAATTTCTATAAAAATATTGTTTGTTTAATAATAGATAATATTTATGATAAAATACAGATATTTGCTTATGCATTTAAATTGACGCTTACGAATAGAAAATAATGATATTAATAAAAAGTGTGCTAGATAATAAGATGACATGTCATAAATGTGTTTACTATAAAAGCGACTGAGATAAGATGCTCCTTTTGCGGAAGATTTTGATTTTTTAGATTGATTGTTAGGAGGTTGAAGACTATTTGCCTATGCCTTCTGAGCATAGTCATTATATGTTGTATTCTGTCAAGATTGAGATGGAAAATTGAAGAAATTAATACATTTTTTTGCAATTTATTACAAAAACAATGTAAAAAGAACTCGAAAATAGGAAATTTCAAAGTGGAATCATTGATATATTAGTTACTGAAAGATATAATAAAAATAGTTGATTAATTAAATGGATGATTCTTTGAGGTGATAATATGGAGTTAAGTTCTAATAGCCTTTGGAAAATACTTATCGATAGGAAAATAAAAAAAGATATATTATGTCAAGAAGCAAAAATTAGTACTTATACAATGTCAAAAATGATAATAAATGTGCCAGTCGCATTGACGATATGGCTACAATTAAGTATTTTTAATACAGAGGTGGTATAATGGGAAACTGTAAATTTGTAGATGAACTAAATAGATTGAGGAAATCCTCAAGCGATTCCATTGATGGAACAGATGCATTTGATGATTTCAAAAAATACATGCACGTTTCAAGAAGTGCTGAAAAGGATTTGATTGAAATATTGCATAAGATAGCAGATTCTGATAGAAAAAGTCTTGTAATGCTTTGCGGTAGTGCTGGTGATGGGAAATCACATCTCTTATCATATTTAAAAAACGATTTAAGACTTTTAGATAATTATGTTGTATATAATGATGCAACTGAAAGTAGTGCACCTTCTAAAACGGCTATTGAAACGTTGAGCGAAGCATTGCAAGGATTTTCTGATGACAATTTAGAAAAGCCTGGAAAGAATTTTATATTAGCTATTAATCTTGGTGTTTTAAGTAATTTTGTTGAATCTTCTTATGGAGATTCATTTAAACAGTTGCGACAATATGTTATTAATAGCAATATTTTAACTAATCAAATAAATGAGAAAGGTTACGAAGAGAATAGTGCATTTCAGCATATAAGTTTTTCTGACTATCATATGTATAATCTTACAGCCCATGGAGTTAAGCCAGAATATTTGGAACATTTATTAGAAAAGGTTTTCCGTATGGAATTAGAAAACCCGTTCTACAATGTTTATAACAATAATTGTAAAAAATGTTCTCTCTCTCAAAAATGTCCTGTCAAACATAATTTTGAATTTCTTGCTAATGAGAAAAACAGAAAATATGTTGCTAATGCTCTTGTTGAAGTGACAATAAAAGACAAGGAAATCCTTACTACGCGTGAAATTTTAAATTATATTTATGATATTATTGTTGCTCAAAATTTTAACTATAATAAAATAGCTCAATCTTTGACTAATGAGGTATCATTTTTAAAAGAGTATATTAGTGATATTACCCCATCATTAATGTATGAATATACTGATAAATCTATGTTATTAAACCGGTTGAAAAAATATGACCCATTATTAATACGTTCTGAACAAGCTGATGAAGATGCTATTTCATACTATGTTTCATCGGATGTATCGAACGAAGTGATTTCTGTGCTTGATAAAGAAGTTTACTCTAAGGTTTTGTGTCAGCAATCTGCTATTGAAAAAATTAATAGTGATAAAGTTTTGAAAGCGCAGCTATTCAATATATTGGAACGATTAAAAAAAATTAAAAGCAATATAATACAGGATAATGCATATATGTCATTTTTAAAGATGTTGTATTATTTTAATACAGCAACAACTAGAAAATATGGAGAATTATATGATCTTGTTGAAAAGGCTATTATTCAATGGTGTGGTAATGAAGATCAAGATAATATTTGTTTTGATAGTTGTCATGAGGGAATTGCATTATATGAGCATATTGAATTCGAACCATACTTAGATGATTCGTTAAGAATAAAGAAGAATGAAGAACTTCAAAGTTTCTTGCCTTTTATTACAGTGAAATATGAAAGCAAAAAAACTGAAGAAATCATATCTTTAGATATTGATTATTCTCTGTATGAATTAATATATAAACTTGCCGCTGGATATATTCAAACAGCCGAAGATAGAAATAATCATGCAGATTTTATAAGTTTTATTTATAAAATATTAAGAACTGGTTCCGCAGACAAAGAAGTTTTTCTGGTGACTGATGATAATAGAAAAGCAATTATTGAGAAAACAAAATTTGGAGTTTATAAATTTAAGGTGGTGAGATGATGGAATATCAATTTGATTATGCAAAATTTTGTAAAACATTTAATGTAAAGGATGACAAAGCAATTGATTCCTTGCGTCTTACACATACACAAGATATCAATTTTAAATTATTTCCATATAAGGCTAGTGGAAAGGCCAAAGCTCCAATTATTACAGAATTAGAAGTAGTTGTGAGTGATTTCTTTAGAAAATCATTAAATTTAGAAGTTGAGCCAGTAAAATATGAATCTTTATGTGATGATCTTATTACTGAAATGGAGATTGCAGATGAAGATATTGGAGTTTTTAAAGAAATGATACACTCCCTATTTTTTGAAGGGGATGATTTTGTAGCAAAAAACTTGGGGCTTTATCCATATCAAACAAAAGTAAACAATAAAAGTGCAGACCGACTTGCGGTTTTCTTACTAGATGTTTTCGGATTGAATGGAAATGATTGTAATATTATTGAAGAGGCTATGAAAAAGTATCCGTATAATGTTGTGGAAAAAGTAGTTGTTGATACAATACAAGCTTCAAAAATAGGAACTGCCAGTGATAACAAGTCCTATTTTCCAATTATACGTGATGTTCAGGAGAAATTTAAAAATGATTTTCATTTCATGTTAAATACGGGAATGACTTCATTAGACGATTTATCTAATCTTTTAGCGGTATATTATTTTTACTATATGTCGCAAACATGTGTAACACTGGATAATTTTGGATTTGGAAAAAGAAACTCTCCTGTACAACTGTATTATGCCTTGGATTGGGAAAAAGTAAGTAAAAATAGAAAATGTTGTGTAGAAGGCTGGGAAAGAATCCAAGCAAGTGTAAATCATATGTTTAGCCATGCATTAACATTAGAAATATTAAATCAACATACACTCACAGATGTAATGTTGGATTATATTTCATTGCAAGAATATGTTACAGAGCACTCGGAACAGGATGTGGTTATCGCAAGTGAAATCAAGAAAGCTGAAAAGGCATACACATCTTGTGTAGGAGATTATAAAAAATTTGAACAAATTCCATATGCTCCGGGAGGAACAAAAACAGATATTGCTATCCGTCATTTGTACAGATGTGTAGAAGAACAATTTTTGAATACGGATCGAAAAAGAGCAAATCAGTTTTATAACGAGAAATTTACCGAGTTTTGTAAAACAAGGTGGGTTAAAAATAGAAGAAAATCGGGATTAGTTTTAAATCTTACAGAGAGAGATATCATCTTTTTGACAAAGATTTCTATTAAAGATAAGGATAAAATCCGCTTGATTGATTTGTACAAGGAATATGAATATAGAGGCATTTTTCTTGATAATACGTCAAAAGAGTATTTACAAGAGTTTTTTACGAAATTAAACCTCATTGATAAAAAGAGTGATAGTGGAGATGCACAGTATGTTAAAAGAATTTTATGATTTTATTGCAAAGAAAATAAATAGCTATTTCTTAGAAATATCAGCTGAAGGATCATTACAAAAAGGGGAGGGCTTTTGCCTTAAATTAGATGATTTAGATACTGTTCAAGAGGTGTCTAACGCAATAAAAGAATTAGCAACAAAAGAAAATAATTGTGGGGAATATGAATATCAATGTATGGATGGTTCTATTTATAGAACTTTTACATTACAAGTTGTTGACAATGAGATAATAATTGCAGCACAAATCAACAATATGACAAGTGATTTTCTTTGTGCGACTTTGCGAAACGCAGCAAATGTTGCAGGAAAACCGCTTCTGATGATTTCTTCAAATCCTATTGATAGTGCTAAAAGTGGCTCTATAGATATGGCAGCAAATGGTATGCCGTTCTATGCAGACAATTTAATGACAGAGATAAGAAAAATGATAGACGAAAGCACTCAATTGTCATCTCTTGAAAAAAGAATTCTTGATTTTGAATTAAAGAGAAGAGATAATGATGTTTTTAGTGATAAGGCTTCCTTGTACGAATATAAAGATTTGCTTTCGATTATGAGTAGTGGAAATATTGAAAAAGAAAATTATCCTGGATTTAGGCTTTTTCCTGTAGACGGAAAAAAAGATTATCAGAACGAAGGAAAAAATCAAATTGATAAGAAAATCAAGGAAAATCATGAACTTTTCGAAAAAATTGATCGAAGCATTCGCTTTGGAAATGTAGAGGCTGATCTGGCAGAAGATTTTGAAGACGGTTTTTTAATGAAAATTGAAAAAAGTCGCAAAGATGATCCGGAACATTGGAGTGCTCTTTTTACCTATGCAGAAATGATTGCTGCGATGGAAAAAAAGCAGGCAAAAAAAGATAATCCTCTCAATATTGAGCAAAAAGATATTTCTGTTTACGGAGATATGCCATTAAATGTATTGTTAATTGATGAAAAAGTTTTTGTTCGAAATGAAGGCACTATGAAAACAAAAAAAAGAATTAGAAGCATGATGATTTTCAATGCAGATAAGTACCGAGAAATTCATGTGAGAATAGAGTGTAATACTCAAATTATGAATAATGATATTTTTTTAGACGATGCTTCATATATGCGTGATGGCAAAAGTCTAATCTTTTGTTTCATAAGAGAAGGTATCTCGTTTCATAAGATAGAGATCAAGGATGCTGTAAATAATATTACGTATGTATTCAAAGTGTGTATTATTGATATTTCTCCTGGATACTTAAGCAATATTAAACGAAATTTTGTTATTGATTACAAAAAAACAAAAAAGCAATGTAAGGTAAAATTAATAGGAATTGAAACAGATCTTATATTTAATTCTAACGGTGCTACTAATATTTCTGAAAAATTAGATGACAATACACAGTATAAATGTAAATATGATGAACGATTACATTTATATACAACAGAGGAAGAACTATCTGATTTCGGAAGTGGAATTTATATTGAAATTAATTTTTCTGGGATTATACTTCCTCTTATACTTTTTCCAGATGAGGTGAAAAGCGTTGAAATGGTTGGACGTAAAATTTTCAAAGAAAAGTTTTCTACTAAAAAAAGTTTTGAAATTGAAGAGGATGGAGATCATTTTTATAAAGGATCACAAGAATATCATGCCAAGACAAATCTATTAAAAGAATTACGTAGTGAAAAAAGAATTATTAATGAGAGAATTCTCCACGGGGAATGTAAACAACCACATGAAACTGATGATTTGGAAATAGAAGCTAAAGAATTAGTATTACCTCTTTCTTTAAAACAAGCATATTATGATTTGCTTCAATCTTATAAAGATAATAATACTATTCCAACTTTGGCATATATGTCTGAAGAGTTAAAAATAGCAACAGAAAATTTTTTACGAGAATTCAATGAATTATATGAGTCACTTGAAGAAGGTAGTTATTTGAGTCAAGAACAAGAAAATGGTTTGTTATTGGGAACACTTTTTGTGGGAAGAAATGATGATGAATTATTGCTTACACCATTTCATCCATTAAATCTTGCTTACCAACTTCAATTATGTAAGGAAACAGATTTTGAGAATGCCACAGATATTGTAATTGACCGTCTTAATTCTATTTATTTATTGCCATATACAAAACATAACAAAAAAATATATAAGGTATCAGACCAAATGTATTCTATGGAATGGAAATATTATGCTCCAGTAGAGAATAGAAAATACCGTGGTAGCAGAAGGTATGTTTCTAAATTAATTGAAGAGAAAATTACTGAATTCATTTCACATTTTAAATATATTTTTTCTGATATTAATAATAAAACAGTGCGCATTAATCTCATAAATATGGGAGACTGTAGTGATGTGTTTAATGGCATCGCACAGTATTTTATTCATGCAATTGGAAAGACTCCAGATGTTGATCAACTCGTGAAGTTCGAGTTACACATTTATTCTGATGGGAGAAATGCAAATGTATTTGAAAATATAAAAGAGTATTCTCGATTGAAGGCTTATTTAACAGCTTCAAAGCTTTCATTTGCTAATGGTGCGGCTATGAACAGTTTAGAAGGCGTTCTTTCGAAAAATATAGAGTGTTATTTCCATAAAGATGTTGGAAATCAGTATGAGTATGCACATATTTCATTTTATGAAATGGAATCAGAAATAACTTCAGAATCCGCTACAATGGATCAAATTGAAACAGGAATTTCACTAGGAGGTATTGTTTCAGGTGTTCCATCTAGTAAGTATGGACAAAAGTATAGAACAGGATTTGGTACCAAATATGCAAATAAAACACCTGTAACAGAGCTTGCTTCAAAATATAATTCCCTTGTCCAAGTAGGAAATACTGGAAATCCTTATCACTCTGGTACGAGCATTTCTACGCAGATAGATAAGTTAGCTGAAGATAAAATGCAGTATATATATAAGGCGTCTAATTGGGTTGTTTTTGTTGATCCTAAGGTGGATCTTGATTTTTTCAGTGAGAAAGAAGCTAATAGTGATTTACTAATAATTCATTACAGTGACCAATATACTTCAAGTAGTGGATATGATGCTATTACAGTGACCCATAAGTCAAAGCAGTATTCTAAAGTTATTCAGGAGTATTTAAAAGAAAAGGGAGTTATTGCAAAATTAGGGGATGTTGCAAAAATAATTAATTTATTTAATGCGATAAATGGTGATTGGTTGTTACGGTTGGTATCATCTAAAAAGGTAATAGGTGTTAATAAGGATTCTACATTTTCACGTGAAAAAATAAGTCTTGTTGCAGCAATTAAGTTTATGCTTGCCTTTTTAAGACATCCAGATATTGTCTGGGTTCCTGTATCCTTGGAAGAAATGTTACGAGTTTCTGGAGGAGCTGGATTATCTAGTGCTGATGGAATATTGTCTTACAAGAATCTAGGATTTGACAAAGGTCCAACAAGTGATGATTTACTTTTTATTGGTTTGAATCATGCATCCAATCAAATAAAGATTTATTTGTATCCAACTGAAGTTAAAACAGGTATAAATGGAAATGATGTTATAAAAAAAGCTTTTCAACAAGTGTCAGCTACTGCAACTGGTTTGCAAAAAGCAATGAATCCGGAAGAAGATATAACTGATACTATTATGTATAAGGTTAATAGAAATTTTTTGATGCAACTTTTAATAACGAGTTGTAAAAAAATGAAAGTGTATCATGTTGATGACGCGCAAAATTGGGAAATAATTTTGGATAAATTCAGATTAGCTCTTTTAAATGAAGAGTATGTTATTTCAACGGATATTCAAGAAATATTAGGACGTGGTTCTGTCTTGTCATTCCGACAATCATTGACTTCGAGAAAGACATCCTTTAAAGAAGATACGATTAACTTTATTGAGATGCCGGAAAAAGATGAGTTTGACCTTATCTTAAGTAGCGTTGACGAAATACATGCTGATATTCAAGATGCAAGAAATGATGAACTCTTATTATTTGAAGAATGTAAAGTTGAAAGCTTAACTGGAGACATTACTGAAATAACATCTACAAAATTTCAAGAAGTAGATGAGATAAATGAAATAGATTTAGATGATACGAATCAGAAAAATCGTGAAAAAAAAGATTTAGAAGATAATGAAAAAAATAAAAAAACAGATAAAATCAATGATACAACAGTGATTAAATCTAAGGGTATGAAGATTTTGTTTGGATTAAACCAACAAGATGGCTCAGATGTAATTTGGGAACCTAATGATACTGATATTCTTTTTCATACCAACACTGGTATCATTGGAACTATGGGAACGGGTAAAACACAGTTTACAAAGTCCTTGATTACTCAATTATATTTGCAACGCGAGAATAATATTGGTGAAGAAGAGTTAGGAATATTAATTTTTGATTATAAAGGAGATTACAATGAAAGTAAGCAAGATTTTGTAGATGTGACAAATGCGACTATCATAAAGCCTTACCAATTACCTTTTAATCCTTTGGCCTTGACAAAATCAAAAGTATTTAAACCTCTGTTGCCAATACATACGGCTAATGCCTTTAAGGATACTATTTCAAAAGTATATGGATTAGGTCCGAAGCAACAAGATACATTATTCCAGTGTATTATTGAAACTTATAGCATGTGTGGAATACAATCTGCTGATCCTTCGAGTTGGGACAATGAAGCACCAACATTTGAACAAGTGTATCAAAGATATGCTAATAATGAAGAAATTAAAAAGAATGATTCACTTGCAGCTGCGATGAATAAATTACATCAATTTCAAATATTTGAAAATAATCCTAGTAAAACTAAACCGCTATTTGAAATATTAAATGGGGTAGTAGTAATTGATTTGTCTGGATATGATTCTGATATACAAAGCTTAATTGTTGCTATTACGCTAGATTTATTCTATGTTCAGATGCAGGCTACTGGTTCAAGTAAATTAGATGGAAAATATAGACAGTTAACAAAGCTCATATTAGTTGATGAGGCGGATAATTTCATGTCTAAAGGATTTTCATCATTAAAGAAAATACTAAAAGAAGGTCGTGAATTTGGTGTGGGCACAATTTTATCTACACAGTTCTTAAAGCATTTTGGATCAGGGGATGATGATTATGCTAAATATATTTTAACTTGGATTGTTCATAATGTCGCTGATTTAAAAACTAGCGATGTGGATTTTGTGTTTAAAACAGAGAGTAAAAGTAATGAAAGTCAAAGATTGTTTAATGATATTAAGCAATTAGAAAAACATTATAGTATTGTAAAAATTAGTTCTGAAAGTCCAAAATATATTAAAGATTGGGCTTTTTGGAAATTATACAATGAATTGAAATCGAATTGAGGGAAAAATCAAAGGAGCTAAAATAAAATAAATTTTGGTAACTTAAAATAACGAGGGGTTTCTCGTATTTTGGTTATCAAACAGTGTGGAGCAAATTTTGCCCATCTTTCTTAGTATTTAAAGAGCAGGATAAAATTGACTGCTCTTTTTTACATTTTGCAAAAATATATAGTGTAACTATTATTGTTCAAAATATCATATTATTTATTTAAAATTAATTATTTAAATATGATTATTGATTTTTATTTTCATCCGTATATGTTACAAAAAAGATTATGCTTTGAATTGTAGCGATAAATTTTCTTCCTTCGAAATTAATATTACAACAAGATTTCTATTTTGTCATTGGACAAATAGTCCAATACATAACGAAATGAAATTAGAATATTTTAATAGTTTTAAAGAGTAATTTGCTTTATTAGATAAGTAATAAATTATTGGTTTTATCTAGCTAGCAAACGTTGGTGATCATCTGTGAAGAGTAAATTTTTTCTAGCTAAAAAATATGATAAAATAGTAGTGAAAAGGGAGAATATGGTGAACCATGTTCTCTTATTTTTTCTAGAAAATAAAAAAATACGGGGTTGATGACTATGAAAAAGACTAGAAAAGATAAACGAGTTGCAGAAAAGAATTATAGAGCTTTTAAAGAACTTCTAAAAATTATCAAGCACTATTTTTCAAATTTCAATAGATTATTTTCTTCACTAAGTGATCCAAGACATCAAAGCTATATAACCTATACACAAGAAGAAATTCTTTTCTTTAGAATATTAAGCTATTGCTGCCATTTTAAAAGCATGAGGGAAATTACAAGAGAACTTAATAATGATCATGCCTTGTGGACGTATCAATACTCCTGAATTTGCTGAAAAGATATTAGAAGATGATAAAGCAGATTTAATTGTAATGGCGCGTGCTCAACTTGCCGATGCTCATTTCTGTAATAAAGCTAAAAATTGTCAAGTGAACCAAATTCGTTATTGTATTGGATGCAATCAAGGTTGTTATGATTATTTCTGCAATTCTTTATATGATCCAAGTATTAAACATATTACTTGTATGAGAAATCATGGTTTATTAGAATTAGAAGAAGCAACAGATAGTTTAACTATGACTTCTCATCCTAAAAAAGTTGTTATTCTTGGTGGTGGTTTAGTAGGTTTTGAAACTGCTGAATTTTTAGCAAGTCAAGGCAAGAAAATTACAATCCTTGAAATGAAAGAAAAAGCTTTACAAGATCTTGTTCCACTTCGTCAAATAACAGCTCAATTTGCAATGAATAAATTGCCTATAACAATTGAAACAAATGCCACTGTTGAAAAGATCGAAGATAATGTTGTTATTGCAAGTGGAAAAGAGTATTTCTATGATGATGTTATTATGGCTGTTGGTTCTAAAGCAAATGATACAAACATTTATGAAAATTTAGATATACCAACTTATGTTATTGGAGATTGTAAAAAAGCAGGTGTCGCATTAGATGCCTTTAAAGATACTTATTATGCAGTATTAGATATTAATAAAAAATAATAAAGTAATTATGTTAAGGTGCAAGCAAATCTTGCACTTTTACTTTATGATACTTGATATTTTATTATTTTAATGAAAAGATAATAAGTATAGGAATAATGAAGGTGAGTTTATGGGAATGTATGAAAATAAAGGAAAATATCTTACTTATTTATTAAGACATCATCCAGATGATTGTCATTTAGATATGGATAAAAAAGGCTATGTAGAAGTTAATCAACTTATTAGTAATGTTAATGAATACAGTAATTATTCATTAACATTAAAAGAGTTAGAAGCAATTGTTGAAACAGATAATAAACAAAGATTTAAAGTGATTGAATTTGATGGTACAGGAAAAATTAAATGTAATCAAGGACATTCTATTTCATGGATAGAGCCAGAACTTTCTTACGATGTAGTGGTTCCTAACATTCTTTACCATGGAACAACCAAAGAAGCTTATAAAAAAATCAAAGAAACAGGTTATATAAGCAAAATGAAAAGACATGCTGTCCATATGCAAAAAGATATTCAAAAAGCATGGATGTCTGCTAAAAGATGGAAACAACAAGAACCAATTGTTTTAGAAATTGATGCTAAAAAAATGATGGCAGATGGTTATAAAATAGGTGTCACAGATAATGATGTTTGGTGTGTTGAAATTGTACCTGTTTTATATATAAAAAATGAAATTTTAAAATAATTTTTTTAACTAATAGAACATCATTGATGATATAATAAGATAAATAAGCAAAGAGGTGATGTTTTTGTTAAATACTGAAGAAAAGTTATTAAATGCTGAATTTGAAGATTTAGATGATTTAGTAGAAGCTTACTATTTTTTTGTTAAACAAAATTATGTTACGGATGAATTTGAAGAAAAGTTTATTAAAAAGAATAGCTCGTATAATCTCACATCAGATGAATTGGTAACGAAAGTAAATGATTATGGCGATTTTTTTACAAGAAGAGTGGGTGTTTTGATTGATAAACTCATGAATACTCCGTTTATTAGAAGAAAGGTTAAAGAATTTTCTAAAATAGTAGGAAAAGATATCTCTCAAACAAAGTTAAAAAAACATTTAAGTACTCAATTAGGAATTACAGTCGCCAAGATTGCTGATTTAAAATATCAAATGTGTTTAAATGAAGAAACGTGCAATCAATTATTTGAACTTATTTCGCAAGAATCGCTATTAAAAAATGAATTTGTTGAGATAGTAAAGCGATCTATACAAGATACGTCATTAAGAATGAATAAGGGAGCATATGATTTTGAATTATGTTATACTTTTTTGATCGCTCAATTTTATGTGGATTATTATGATTACCAACAACAAAATATAACTTATCTAAAAAATCAAATTAACAATCTCATACATATGTCAAACGAAGAAATAAGTAACTTGGCTGAAGAGCTAAATAAAAATGATAAAGAAGTTCAAGAGAAATATGACCAAGATTTAATAAATGAAAATGAATTAACTGAAAAAATAACAGATGCTATTTTACCAATAGATAACAAAGTTGAAAAGTTTGATGGAATAGAACAAAAAATGTTTGAGGTTGATGGATTGGATGTTCAAACAGAAATGCTTATTTCAAATAAAACACATGAAAGTGTAAAAAAGTATTTTTTATACAATCAAGAAGATGAAGAACAATTAGTAGAAGAGTATTTTTTTAAAACAGCAAACGTTTATCATCATTTTAAAAATCCTCATAACAACAATTTTATACAAAAATGTGCAAGCTATTTAATAACGATTTTTGATTATTTTAAAAATGATATTTTAAATGTAGATGTTAATATGAATAACGGGTATTCATTTTTGATTACAAGAGATTTCATGCTTTTTTTAACACATTATCTATTAACCGGTCCTGTTGATTTCAAAGAAGAATTATTAGATTTATGTCAAGATTTACTCAATAAAAATCTTATTGTAGCTAATAATTATACAGAATATATGAACAGCTTTGATGATGCTCCTTATGTGTTAAAATATCCCCCTGATCAATTATACGAATGTGTTTGTTTAATGGCTGTTTTAAAAGAAATAGATTCTGATAAGTCTATTATGAAAAGATTTAGACGTTTATTGATTAAATATTACAAAGAGGTAAACGACAATTTACCACAGGTTAATTTAAAAGAACATGAATTCTATTTTGAAATTGGTGTAGAAAAAACAAATGAGTTACTTCATCAATATGCGATTACATTCATGTTTAATTATTTTAAAGATCCAATTTATATTGCACCTTTATCTGTGTTTATATTTGAATTTGAACAAGTCATAAATGATTATTTAATGTTCTACCAATATAATGAAACACTCATAGAATATATAGGTGATGAAAATAAAATTAAAGGAAATCGAGCACTTGAACGTGCACAAGAATATTTTATAGAAATAGAAAAACTGATCGAAAATTTGGATGAAATTAATATTGATGATATGCAAGATAGAATATCTATGAAGTATACTTTATTGTTTATTTCTTCTATCCATAGAGGTTTTGTCTATGATGACTTCTTTAACTGTATATATATGTTAAAGAAATATCAAAAGAATTTAGCACTGATGATTTCTTTTAATGCAAACGAAATAACAAAAAATTTTAAAGAATGGAATAATAAAGAGAAAATAGATTTTTTATGGAACTCAGCGATCCAAATGGCATTAATTAAAGAAGTATTTGTTTCTTATAAATATATACCTAAAGTATTCGATTTATCAAAAGATAACTATACTAAAACATTAGAAAAATCAAATAAAGAATTAAATCAACAGATCCAAAAGAGAGATACCGAAATACTTACATTAAAAAATCAAATCAAATCACTAAATGAAGTTATTCAAAAAGAAAATACAGCTAAAAACAATGAACTTGCAAAAAGCTTTAATAAAGAAATCCATGAACTTAATAAGAATCTCGTTCAAAAAGATAGAAAAATAGAAAAACTTGAAGAAAGTCAAGAAGAGCTTTACAAATTACGTTCATTGATGTTTTCATTGGAAAATAATCAATTACAAGAAAACAATGAAAATAGAGATCATGAATCATTTTTATCAAAAATATCTAATAAGAAAAAAATAGTATTTATTGGTGGCCATATTAACTTAATTAATGCTTTAAAAAATAAATATTCTCATATGATTTTTATTACCGGTGAAAAAGCCGTTTCTCATCAAGTTATTAGTCATGCAGACTATGTCTTCTTTTTTTATAACTTTTTAAGTCATACATTGTATTATAAGGTGATGAATTTACTTTATAATAATCGAAATGTTAAATGGGATTATATTTCAGCAAGAAATTTAAATTTAGTAGAAATGGATTTATATCAAAAATTAACTAAGAAATAGGAGGAAGTATATTATGTATTATGATGAATCATTTGAACCAGAAGAAATTGAAAAACAACACGAAGAATTATTACGTATTTTTTTAGAAGATATTTCACATTTATCTGATAAAACAATTAGAAAACATATTGATAATGTTGCATTTTTTATCAATGATTATTTGGTTTATTATAATGGAGCAAATTATGAGGAAGTAAATGAAGAAATAGATTCATTTTTCAGTGACTTCTTTATTAGAAAATGTATGTGGTCTACGCCAAATTCGACAAAAGAAACAGCGGCTAGTCTTAAAAAATTCTATAAATCAATGATGGATCATGGAAAATTTGGAAAGGAAGACTACAAACTTTTATGTAATACAATCAAAGAAGAAATGGAAAATTGGCAACAACTTTGTGATGATTATAATAATGGATCATACAATTCATTTATGTTTTAAAAAATTGCAAGAATTAAATCTTGCAATTTTCATTTTCTAGACATAATACATTAAGTTTTTCATCATGCAATAAATAACTCTTTCCATAAACAGTTTCATGATTATTGTTTATTAAAAGATAACTACCATCTTCTAAAACTAAAAAACAATGATTAATACTATCTGGGTAGGTGATTTCTTCAAATAATTTTTGACCATCTAAATAGTAATCTTTAACCATTTGATAATGAGGTAAGATATTTTGCTTTGTTAAATTTAGACCAGGTAACCATCTTTTAAAATGAAGATCAATTGCTTCTCCAGGTTCTTCAGGTTGCACGTAAACCGTCATAGCACTATTCATACTTCCTGCACTTATGCCAATAACAATTCCTTGAAAATCTTTTATTTTGTCTTTTAAATTAATCTCTTTAAAATATTGATTTTGAGTAGGAACATGTCCACCCGCTAAAACAATAACATCATAATTTAGAAGTTTTTCCTTTGAAAGAGAATAACGCTCATCATAAAGATCTAATGTTTCTAGAGATAGATTTTCTTTAAGTAAAGCATTCTTAAAGAAATTACACATTTCATCATTCCTTTGATAAGCTATTGGATCAGCAGCAATCAAGCAACATCGGCTTTGCTTTTTCCAATAAGATTTTAAGTTTTCAACAAAATGATTTCTATGATCTAGACCTTCTACATGATAAGAATGATCCAAAGGACCAGTAGGGCTACTTGTAAGAAAAACAATCATATTTACACCACCTTTATATTATTTTAAAAATTAATTTAGAAAATGTCAAAAAAGAAAGTTGATATAATTTAATGACTAATTATTCATTGGACAATCTGTCCAATGAATTAAAATAAAAGAAAGTATATAATAATAACAGAAAAGAAGTATTTGTGAATTAAATTTGAGACAAAACTGAGACAAATATGAAACAAATTCGAGACGAAATA
>JABLTO010039655.1_pt1 | contig 17027 bp, 10 predicted proteins | sample 7160091 | NCBI WGS metagenome assembly JABLTO01 (sample SAMN14651225, study PRJNA627086) | human gut metagenome | isolation source: feces | host: Homo sapiens
AGTCGTCACGTCTGCATCATCAATGTAAAGGCTCTTGCAGGAAACATCCGGTCATCTGTTTCTGGAATTTCAGGTATCTTTAACCTTTTTAAATACAGCCTTCATATTTGTTTAAACAGTAAATTTTTTAACGGATCGCCGATATCTCCCCGTGACGTTCATAGTTTGTGATCTCCGTGGTGTGGTTGTTTTCATCCACAAACACAACGACCGGTTTCTGCTGTTTTGCTTCCTCCGGTGTCACATCTGCATATGCCATGATGATTACTTTGTCGTTGGTCTGTACCATGCGGGCTGCCGCACCGTTTAAACAGATGACTCCACTGCCGCGCTCTCCTGCGATCGTATAAGTCTCAAAACGTGCGCCATTATTCACATCCACGATCTGCACTTTCTCATACTCAAAAATGCCGGCATCCTCTAAAAGCTGGATGTCTACGGTAATGCTTCCCACATAGTCAAGCTCCGCCTGCGTTACGGTCGCGCGGTGGATTTTTCCTTTTAACATTGAAATAGTCATTTTTTCCTCTTTTCTAGTCCTCGATCATAAAGTTGTCAATCAGTCTGGTTTTTCCGATGTATACTGCCATTGCTGCAAGTATGCCGTGCTCTATGGTATCGATCTGCTGCATTGTGGATAAGTCTACGATTTTGACATAATCAATCTTCGCAAGCGGCTCTTTCTCGATTTCTTCAGTCATTGCAGCGATGACTTTTTTACAGTCGCGTTCTCCCTCTTTCACCATTTTTTCACCAAGGAAAACAGAGCGGCTCAGCACGAGTGCTGCTTTTCTCTCCTCCGGGGAAAGATATGTATTTCTGGAGCTCTTTGCAAGTCCATCCTCCTCACGGATGATCGGGCAGCCGTGGATGGAAAGTGGCATATTTAAGTCTTTTACCATACGTTTGATGATTGCTAACTGCTGTGCATCCTTCTGTCCGAAGTATGCATTGTCCGGAGTCACAATGTTAAACAGTTTGGATACGACCGTACAAACGCCGCGGAAGTGAACCGGCCTGCTTAATCCACAGAGTTCTTTTGTGAGCACATCCATATCCACAAAGGTGTAGAAGTTATCCCCATACATTTCTTCTGGTGTCGGATGGAAGATCAGATCCACGCCGTGTTCCTCACAGAGTTTTTCATCGTGCTCTAAATCTCTCGGATAGCTGTCTAAATCTTCGTTTGGCCCGAACTGGATCGGATTGACAAAAATACTGACCACTACTTTGCCGTTATTTTTACGTGCTGCATCGATAAGGCTCGCATGACCTTCATGCAAATATCCCATGGTCGGAACAAACCCGATCGTATTCCCTTCTTTTTTCCATTCTTTTACCTGTTCTCTCACTTCATTTATGGTTGATACGATTTTCATGTGTATGTTCCTCCTAATATAATTTTTCGATCACGGAATCGTCTATTTTAAAACAATGCTCTGCAGAAGGGAAGGTTCCCTCTTTGGTTTCTTTGATGTATGCCGCCATTCCCTCACGCATTGCATCGCCGACATTTGCAAATACTTTTACGAATTTTGGACGAAAATCCCCGTACATGGCAAGCAGATCCTGATAAACAAGCACCTGTCCGTCACAGTCTGCGCCTGCACCGATACCGATGGTCGGAACTTTCAGCATTTCCGTGATTTTCTTTGCCAGTTTTGCCGGTACACATTCTAATACGACCATGCATGCGCCTGCCTCCTCGACTGCTTTTGCATCCTCGATCAGCTTCTGTGCCGCCTCAATGTCTTTTCCCTGCACTTTAAATCCGCCAAACGCATTGACCGACTGCGGCGTCAGTCCAAGATGTGCAACAACCGGGATTGATGCCTGTGCGATTGCCTTGATATGTGGGGCAAATTCCACGCCGCCCTCTAATTTGACTGCGTTTGCCCTGCCCTCTTTCATCAGACGCCCAGCGTTTACCACTGCATCATAGACGGAAGTCTGATAGGACATAAACGGCATATCTGCAACAACAAATGCATTTTTTGCACCTCTGGTCACTGCTGCCGTGTGATGGATCATATCTTCCATGGTCACGGATAACGTATCCTCATAGCCAAGCATGACCATGCCAAGTGAATCCCCGACTAAGATCGTATTCACGCCGGATTCATCCATGATCTTCGCGGTCGTGTAATCGTAAGCCGTCACCATCGTGATTTTATCGTGCTCGTGTTTTTGCTTCTGCAAAGTTACTACTGTGTTTTTCATTGTCATTCTCCAATCTCTGTCGGCATGAGAATTTCTCTCATTGCCGCATAATCTCTGTCCGGATTTTTCTGCTCTGCGATCTCTAAAAGCTGCTTTGCATTTTCCAGATAGGCATTTTTCATGTCAGCATCTAATACATCCATATGTTTCTGTACGGTATTTTTGTCCCCGCGCTCCACAGGTCCGGTCAGGGAATTAATACATCCCTGTGCGTGGATATTTTCCAGATTGCTTTTTGCAAGCCGGTACAATTCCTCGTTTGCCTGCTGCATTGAAAAACCACACTCTAAGAATAGTTTTTGCGCCATAAAAAATACCGCTGTCATGTGGTTCGATGCCAGAGATGCCGCTGCATGATATTTGATTTTGTTTTCCGCAGAAATAAAACACGTCCGGTTTCCCATCTGCGCAAACATGTTCTGGATATTGGAGATATTTCGCTCATCCCCCTCAATGGTGAACAGTACGTCACCAAGTGCCTGCCAGGATGTTTCCCTGTCACTGACGGCACAGAGTGGATGAATAGAATAGGCCATACTACCAGTACGATCTATATCAGAAAAGATGTTTGAACTGTGAATCCCACTGCAGTGTGCAATGATTTTACCGTGGGCATACGGTTTTGCCGTCTCCCATACTTCCCCGATCTTATCATCGGGCACGGTAAAAAAGATCATGTCGCTGCTGCTAATGATTTCTTTGATACTTTGATATTGCTTTGTGTTTGTAAAATTTGCTGCCCATGCGGCAGACTCAGGGCTCAGACTATAATAACCTCCTACTTTCCTGCCCTTACTGATAAAATATTTTCCGAGTGACACGCCGACCTTCCCGGCGCCAATAAAACTGATCTGCATGCAATCCTCCTCTGACGGACAGGGGATTTTCCCCCTTTGTCTGGCGGAGCAAAATGTGAACCGGATTTCACTCCCCGTTTTGTGAAGCAACATGCGACTGTCTCATTCCGTCGACTGACGGATACAAGCGGTTTTCCTGGTTTTATTCTCTTTTTCTGATAAAAAATATGTTCTGGTATGATTTCCTGTATACGGAATATCATCCAGAACATACTATAGCACTTCACAGCGCGCGGTTCAATTGTGAATTTTTTATCAGACAAACACAAATTTGGATATCTTACATTTTCCTTCCACCTGGATCTGAATGGTTTCCGGTTTTCCGGTTTCAATAAAATTTTCCGGCAGATCCATCTCTAACATCCGGTAACAGTCCACCGGCTCTGCAGTCACCGTTGCGACATTTTTCCCTGTCACAATCACCTTGACCGGTTCTAACACTTTTAACGTGATGTTCAGTCTGAGTGGCTTTTTGCTGAATACAAAATCATGATAAATTAACTTTCCACTCACCGGCTGTTCTTTCATCTCATCCGGATCATCTCCGGCACAGCCAGGGATCACACAGGATGAACCGTTGATTCCCCGATGTAAAAACATGTGGTCATATGCATCATAACAGTCGGCAGCAGTTGCCTGGAACGGATTTCTTTTTCCGGCATGCGTTCCATCAATTTCAATACTCTGTTCTAAGCGGATATCCTGTGATGACGCGCCTGCCATAAATTGATATGTTCCGTCTTCTAAGATCATGCGCTCTGAGATCACATCATAGTATTCTAACTCCCACAACTGTACCATAAATGTGACCTTTCTGGTTTCTTTGGGCTGAATATCATGAATGCGCTCAAACCCAACAAGCTGCCGGATCGGACGCTGCACACGGGAACCCGTTTTATGCACATAAAGCTGTACTATTTCATCAGCACTTCTTTCCCCAGTATTTTTGATAAAACAGCTCACTTTGATACAGCCGCGTTCTTTTTTGATCTGCATTTTTTCGTAGGAAAATGCTGCATAAGTCAGACCATATCCAAACGGATAGAGCACTTCTCTGTCAAAATACTGGTAAGTGCGTTTTCCCTGAATGATATCATAGTCGTTCATATCCGGCAGATCTTCATCCGAACGGTACCATGTCATATTTAATCGTCCCGCAGCTGCTGCTTTTCCGGTCAGCACATCTGCGATTCCATGACCAAGTTCCTGACTGCCCGATGCAGACATCAGGATCGCCGGAACTTTTTTCTCCAGTTCACCGATGGCATACGGATAGTTGCTGATCAAAGCCACAATGGTGTTCGGATTCACTGCTGCCACCCGTTTTACCAGTTCTTCCTGCTCCGTCGGAAGTGCGATCGTGGTGCGGTCAACTTCCTCTTTGCTGTTGATGACCGGATTGCAGCCAATGACTGCTATCACATGATCAGCTCCTTTCACTGTTTTCTCCGCAGCAGTTTTCCCGTCTTTTACGATCTCTATCTCAAATCTTGCCGGAGGATTATCCACGCAGATGGAAAAATGACCATCTTTATCCACAATTACCTGCTTCTTATTCCAGCTTTCCAGTGTAAAACTGCTTTTTTCCCGCTTCAAATTCCACAACTCACGGACAAACCACCCAAAGGCTTCTTTTTTGTCCGCCTTGATGATATCTGTATCCTCCTCTAAAGTTACAAATCTGCCGTTGCTTTTTGCCACCAGTGTCATACTGCCACAGCCCCAGTCATTCAAAATAAATGTTTCTGCCTGCTCTTTTATTACCAGTTTTAACCGGGTATTCTCATCCAGTCCCACATAGCAGTTATTACCGGTTTGATCCGTCAAACGGATGCGGATCTCAGAAAGTCCTGTCTCATGACTGATCTTTGCATTTGGAAATGCTTCTTTGATCCCATCTAAGACAGTAACCTCATAAGGAGGGATGCCACAATACCAGTCCTTATACCACACATCAGAGAGTGGACCTACTACTGCTACATTTTTTACTGCATTTTCATCCAACGGAAGAATTTCATTTTCATTTTTCAAAAGGACAACCGCCTCAGCCGCCATTTTACGGGCAAGCTCCTGATGTTCCTCATTGTTGATATATTCTTCGCCCATGTTCTGATACGGGCAGTCGCCCTCTTTGTCAAACATGCCAAGCCTTATCCTTGTCCGGAATGAATTGCGCACCGATTCATCAATATCTTTTTCCGTGATCCAGCCGTTATCCAATGCTTTCCTTGCCGCAGCATAAACGAGTTCGCCATCATCCGTGAAACAGTCTACACCAGCCTTCAGGCCATTTGCCAGTGTTTCCCCGTGCGTCTGATAAAAATGATGATCGTTCACCGTCTGTGAAAAATCACCTCCGTCACAGACCACATGCCCCGGCAGTCCATAGGTGCCTTTTAAAACATGGCGCACCTCGTCATTGACGATCGCCGGAATCCCGTTGATCTCATTGTAGGAGGTCATGACTGCCTCCGCGCCGCCCTCCATGATCGCCTTTTTGAACGGTTTTAAATAATATTCGTTTTTATTTCTCCTGTCTACGGAAGATGAAATCTTAATGCGGTCTTTCTCCACATTGTTTGCGTAAAAATGTTTCAGCGTTGCCCCGCAGCGGATATAAAAAGGATCCTCGCCCCTCATACCGCGGATATATGCGCCCGCCATCTCTCCGGTCAGATACGGATCTTCGCCGTATGACTCTTCCGTCCTTCCCCATCTCGGATCGCGCTCCATATCAATCGTTGGCGCCCAGCGGCAGAGCCCGCCTCCACCATTTCTTGTATACAAAGCCCTGGCTTCCTCGCCGACAGCGCGACCACATTCTCTGATCAACTCCCTGTCAAAACTCGCGCTCATACCGATCGGCTGAGTGAAAGCTGTGGTCGGCTCCGGCTCCCCTTTATTAAATGCCTGGTCATGTCTCGCCTCAATCCCGTGTGCAGCCTCACCGCCCATATAAGTTGCCCGGATTCCAAGCCTTGGAATGTCAGGGCATCCGGTTGTCAGACAGTGTATTTTTTCTTCAAGCGTCATTGCCCCTGTCAGATAGTCAAGACGTTCTTCTATCGAAAGACTGTTATCCCACAGCGGTGTGTTCTGTTCAAATTTTATATTTTTCTCCATTTTCTGCCTTGCTGCTGTAAGAACCTGTGTTCCATACAGCAGTCCCCCTCCTGCAAGTTTCTCATTTTCTTCAATGTATCATTTCTTTTTTTAGAAAAATACCTGCAAATGGAGCGGTGTTTTGCAATAAAAAACAGATCTCTTACCGGTTTTGTAAACTTACTTTTTCATTCAGCTTTGTGACCTCTCTCTTTGCCCTGCTGTATAATGTGATCCAGATTCCAACATAGATTCCGATAAATATCGCAAAATACACAACGACCCCTGCAATGCTATGTTTCATCCAATACATCAGATATGCAACTGGAAATGTTGCAATCGAACCTGCCAGCAGATGAGTCACTGTCTGCCGCAGCAGGCTCCAGTCATCCATCTCCCATATCACGGACGCGCCTGCCCAGACTGCACCGTACAGCAAAGATGCGATCATCTGCGCCACGACCGCATTAATTTCATTTCCACACTGCTCCACCAATGCCGGGACAACCGGATAATAATTTCCGTCACCGTATATGAGTGAAGAAAAAATTGTGATTGCAGTACTGATTGCCAGACCGATCGGCGCACCTATAAGCGCTCTGCATAAAATTCTTTTTTTCATGATAACCTCCATTCCTGTGTATGAAAAATATATTTTTCACACACACCACCATTTCTATAATCCCAATACCTGTTTGATTTTTCTGACGTAACGCCTTGAAACATACGTTGCTGTTTTGTCTGACATCGAAACACAGATTGTCCCGGAAAAACTTAAGTCAAATTTTTTTACTTCTTTCAGGTTAATGATCTCAGAATTGGAGATGCGGATAAACATTTTTTTGTTCAGTCTCTCCTCCAACTCATACAGTCTTGCCTTTAACCGGTAGCTGCCGTCTTTTGTCTTTGCATATACCCTGTCATTTTCTGCATAGATCCGTATTATTTCCGTCTGTTCTAACAGAACGATCTCTCCATTTTCATGAACTGCAGCAAGAACTTCCGGCTTTTCTTCCGACAGCAGCTTTACGATCTGCGATACTTCTTCGGTCATCTTGTCTGTATGGATGATGATTTTGGGTTCTTTGCAGGATTCGTCGAGTTTTATTTCTATTTGCATTTTCTCACTTCCTCCTTTCTGATGTCATTATAGGCAATGTCTGGAACGGTTTCTACTGATTTGCGGCAGGTGGTCGGTTTTAGGCGGTGGATGGTAAAAAAACAGGGTGCTGCCACCCTGTTTTTTTGTTCTGACTTATTTTGATAACTCATCAACGTTTTTCACGCTTACCATTCTTTTGTCACGGATCTGGTAAATTTTATTACAGTACCTCAAATTCTCTTTTCGATGTGTGATCAGAAAGATAATCTTATCCGGGCAGTGGCTGATCCCATCTAAAATATCCTTTTCGGTCGTTTCATCCAGTGAACTTGTCGGTTCGTCTAAAATCAGAACCTCTGCCTCCTCGGTATACATTCTAGCCAGTGCGATTCTTTGTTTATCACCGCCGGACAGATTGTTGCCATTTTCCAGAATAAAAGGTGTAAAGATATCACGTTCTTTTGTAAATTTATCTAAAAAACGAATGTTCTGGTATACCTCCGGTTCCATTTTCCTGCGCCCAAAGTTTAAGTTATCATAAATTGAACCTGTTATGATTGGCACATTCTGCGAATAAAATGACATTTGTTTCCGAAGGGAATGGTTTTCAATATTCTCCAGCGGGATTCCATTGATCTTAATTCCGGTATTCTGATCCCAGAATTTTAAAATACTTTTCATCAGTGTCGTTTTTCCACAACCGGACTCCCCCACGATTCCAATGATATCTCCCTTTTTTGCCTGGATATGAATATCTTTTGCCAGTAAGATCCCGTCCATCGTCTGAAGTTTTTCCATATCGACCGCGACATCATCAATATGATCGATCTTTATATCTCCACTCTGTTCCTGCTCATCCTCCACAAGCTGTAAAAATTCCCGGCTTGCCTTTACCTCTCTTAAATTCAGGTTTACCTTCACAATATTTGAGATGGCAGGTAAAAGATACGACATGAGAATCGAAATTGTAAAAATGCTGTTTAATTTTGTATTCCCCTGCAGATACATATAAAATACCACGATCAAAATAATGTTTTGGGCGAACATGTTAAAAAAATCGATGACTTCACTCATCCCACGCGCATAAACATTTACCCTTTTATTTTCCTGTTCGATAATTTCTAAATGTTTTTCAAGTATGTCATTCAGATTTGTATTGTCTTCATTCTGCTTGATAAAATCTACCTGATTGGCGATCTGATAAATGTCTTTTCGCTCCTTTGGAATAATCCGCTGCATCTCGGCTGATTTTTTCAGTAAATTTTTATTCAGGATATAAAATCCAGCCACATTGAGTATCAAGATAAACAGCATCACCAGAAAAATAAAAATATTGATGGTCAGGGAGTATAACAGGATCAACAAAATAACCAGTGATTTTGCAGTCAGTATCGGGACCGACATAATATACAGATTCGCCAATGTGAGCACCGTCGAGTCTGCCCGCTCCGTCAGGTACGTTGCACCGTACTTTATGATTGATGCGTATTTCATGGAATAGATTTTCTGGTAAATTTCCTTCGACAAATTTTTCTTGTACTCTTTTTGCATGTGCAGCTCGATCAATAGATAGACAAACTGGATACAAATCTCAAGCAGCATAAACCCTATGATAAATGCTATCACACGATCCGTCAGTGCAAGTTTTCCATTGATGATCTGATTTACCGCGAGCGGAACTGCAAAAATGATCAGATTGATCAAGATGTTAAACAGAATCAAAACTGCTTCCATCAGATAATATTTTCTGCTTCTTCCGGTTTTCATATTTCTTCCCTGTCTCTTAACAATTCTTCCACTCTGTCCTCAAATTTTTCCGCTATTTTCTGTATATATTCTTTTTTCAGGTTTTCCACATTTCCGTCCCATCTGTGTTCCTTCACTTCATCCGAATGCTTCGATGTATATTCAAAATGCACGGATGTGACCAGTGCCGGTTTGCCACCATTATCTATGAGCTTTGTCTCAATTTTTCCTACCGTACAGATTGTCTCATCGTCTGAAAGTTCTTTTGCATGCTGTATACAGTCTTCGATAAATCCGCTTGTCACTTCATTTGCATTCTGTAAAATATGATTGACCCGTTCTGCATATTCCTGGCTTTGTTTCATAGATAAAATAACTTTTCTATCTACATTGATGATATTATTTTTATTCTGGTCGCCGTCTTTTGCTGCTTCAGTCTCTTTACATTCTTCCTCAGATTCAACCAGATGCAGGTTTAAATTTTTATAGGAATTTACCATCTGCTGAAATAAATCTTTTACTCCATCATCCTGAATCTGTTCACTCTCAGACTGCAGTTTATCCCGGACCAGATTTGCAGCGGATGAATCGGAAACAGTCGTATGTACCGGACGCGTAACCTCAGACTGCTGCCCTGTCACTTTATTTTCCGCGGGCTGTTCCTTTTCGGCAGATAAAATTACAGATTTTTTTGAATTGACATAGTTTCCTCTTGCGACTTTGCTTTGAATTGCTGTCAAGTTCATATGCTTGTACCACCTTTCTACATTACCCCATTTTAATTGTTTTGCTTCATTTCATCATACAACAAAGTTTTTTGTTTTTCCATTTTTTCTAAAGTCTCACATAACAGTTTTTACCTTATGGTTTTCCACAAATTTTTCAATCTGCTCCCTCATTTTCCACAATTCGTAATCTTGTTCACTTAAAATTGTTCCATAACCCACGCTCTTTGCAACTTCAGATTTTTACGCTTTTCATTGTTCCTTTAATATTCCAAATCTACACCAGAACATCTCCCTCTCTTCTTCCCTGCCTTTGAACCACTCGTCTTTGATCTCATCCTTCTGATTCAGTCCGATATTTTTTACTGCTTCCACCGCAGCCTCACGCTGTGACATTTTCCGGTTTCCGGTAGTTATGCAGTTTGCACCATCTGGCGTATCATATGCCAAAAAAGTCTGGTTGAGATCCATCAGGTCAAACAGGCGTACCGGCTGGTTTGTGCGGTTGTCCACCAGAAATCCCCAGTTTCCCCAGTGGCGGTCCGTGTTGCCAATCAGGTAATCGAGCAGGTTCATCATGTAGTAGGAATATGCATCCAGCTTTAACACGAAATCCATAACGTGAATGTCATGATTTGCTGCATAGATTTCAAATGCCTCCATTGATACCATGCTGTAATCCACCGACGTAATGATCCTGCTTTTTGAAACTTTCTGTCCGTCAAACATACTTTCCTCATAGAGCACCTGTCTGCAGTCAAAACAGCGGCAGATCTTACTTGACAGGATTTCATTTTCCACAGCCCTGCTGTTTCCATCTTTCAAAAGGGAAAACGAATTTTTTTCCCTGATCCACGCTTTTGGAAACACGCCGTTGGTTGAGAGATCGTCAGCAATCAGGTAACTGTTCTCTACGGTCATCTGTTTTCCGCGCAGGGAAATATCCACAAGTGCATTATCCAGATGATTTTCAAAAAGATTGATCTGTGAAAATGTGATATTCTCCCCTTTTTCCCGAACCCAGAAAATATCAGTCAGTGACAGGCAGTGATAGGACAGCGCTATTTTGGCACGGTCACGGTCGGTCTGCGCCTGCAGTGCTCCGATACTGTTTAAAATTTCCTTTGCATAGACACGGTCAAGTGTCAGAACACGGGTTGCGCACCAGTAATAAAAATTGGTGAGGTTATCCATGCGGATATCGAGATCATCGTTTTCTGCTGTATCCTCCAGATAAATCGAAAAGGGCAGAAACGCCCTGTCCAAAACTGTGCATACTCCGTTCGTCCCAATGTCTGCTACTACCTTTTCGCCATGCATTAGTTCATACACTGTTTTTTCCATTCATCTTCTGCCCTTTCTTCACTATACGGTTATCTATTCTTCCTCATCCTCGGAACCATCAGCCTCTGCGCGCTCTAACAGTTCTTTCATCAGCTCGTCGTCTGTCTCTGTATTTTCTACAGATGCCTTTTTTGCATTTTCCGCAGCGATGGCTGCACTTTCCTTTTCTTCCTCCTCACTGAGCAGTTCGGATGTGTCTGCATTGTCGATCAGACTCTTATCCTCACGGACTTTTGCGATACTTGCCACAGTGACATTCTCATCTAAGTTGATGAGTTTGACACCGGAAGTAATTCTTCCGAGCAACGTTGTATCACTGACTTTGATACGGATAATAATTCCTTCGGTGGTGATCAGCATCAGTTCATTGTCCTGGTTTACCGCTTTCACGCCGACAATATTTCCAGTCTTTTCGGTGATCTTGTAACATTTTACACCCTTACCGCCACGGTTCTGCGTGGTAAATTCGGAGATCAGTGTACATTTTCCAAGACCTTTTTCTGAAACGATCATGAGTGCATCCCCCTGGGACTGCATCTGCATACCGATAACTTCATCCCCATCCGTAAGATTCATACCGATGACTCCCATGGAAGTACGGCCTGTTTTTCTTACATCTGTCTCTTTAAACCTGATACACTGACCATATTTCGTCACTAAGAAAACATCCTGATTGTTATCTGTCTTTTTTACCTCGATCAGCTCATCATCTTCCCTTAAACTGATCGCAGCAAGTCCTGTCTTTCTGACATTTGCATAGTCGGTAATCGGTGTTTTCTTCACAATGCCTTTCTTTGTCGCCATGAACAGGAAATGTCCTTCCGTGTATTCACGGATCGGGATAACTGCCGTAATTTTCTCGCCCGGCTGGAGCTGGAGCAGGTTTACGATCGCAGTTCCCCTTGCGGTACGGCTTGCCTCCGGAATCTCGTAAGCCTTGATACGGTATACACGTCCGGTGTTTGTGAAGAACATCATGTAGTGATGGGATGTCGTCATCAAAAGTTCTTCGATGTAATCGTCATCGATCGTCTCCATTCCCTTGATTCCCTTACCACCACGGTTCTGTGCGCGGAAATTGTCAAGGCTCATGCGCTTGATGTAACCTAATTTTGTCATGGTAATGACAGTGTTTGTTACCGGGATCAGATCCTCCATGGAAATGTCGTACTCGTCAAATCCGATCGATGTTCTTCTGTCATCGCCGTATTTATCCGCAATAAGCAGAATCTCCGTACGGATCACGCCGAGCAGTTTTTTCTTATCTGCCAAAATAGCACGCAATTCTGCAATGCGGTCCATCAGCTCTGCATACTCTGCCTCAAGTTTTTCGCGTTCCAGACCTGTCAGTGCACGCAGACGCATATCTACAATTGCCTGTGACTGTGCATCGCTTAAGGAGAAACGCTCCATCAAACGTGATTTTGCTTCCTGCGTATTCTGGCTACTCCTTATGATGCTGATGACTTCATCGATATTGTCAAGTGCGATCAGCAAGCCCTCTAAAATGTGGGCGCGTTCTTCCGCTTTGTTTAATTCGTATTTGGTTCTTCTGGTAACGACCTCTTCCTGATGGATCAGGTAATACTTTAACATGTCGTAGAGGTTTAAAACTTTCGGCTCGTTATTTACCAGTGCTAACATAATCACGCCAAACGTATCCTGAAGCTGTGTATGTTTGTAAAGTAAATTCAATACGACATTCGGATTGACGTCACGGCGGAGTTCGATACAGATACGCATACCCTGACGGTCGGACTCGTCACGCAGATCTGTGATTCCATCCACTTTTTTATCGCGGACTAACTCGGCGATCTTCTCGATCAGTCTCGCTTTATTAACCATGTACGGAAGTTCGGTTACCACGATACGGTTTTTGCCGTTTTGCATTGGTTCTATATCTGTAATTGCACGCACACGGACTTTTCCACGTCCGGTACGGTAAGCCTCATTAATCCCGGCTGTTCCAAGAATCATGCCTCCGGTAGGGAAGTCCGGTCCCTTGACGATAGAGAGTAATTCTTCGATATCGGTATCGCGGTCCTCCTCAACTTTGTTGTCAATGATCTTTACTACGGCATTGATGACTTCGCGCAGGTTGTGCGGCGGAATATTTGTTGCCATACCAACGGCAATACCGGTAGTTCCGTTTACTAAAAGGTTCGGATAACGGGATGGCAGAACGGTAGGTTCTTTCTCCGTCTCATCAAAGTTTGGAACGAAATCAACGGTGTCTTTTCCGATATCGGCAAGCATTTCCATGGAAATTTTACTGAGACGTGCCTCCGTATATCGCATGGCAGCCGCGCCGTCACCGTCCACGGAACCAAAGTTTCCATGACCGTCAACTAACGGATATCTGGTCGACCACTCCTGTGCCATATTTACAAGAGCTCCATAAATAGAACTGTCTCCGTGCGGATGGTATTTACCCATCGTATCACCGACGATACGCGCACATTTACGATGCGGCTTATCCGGACCATTGTTCAGCTCTATCATTGAGTAAAGCACACGGCGCTGTACCGGTTTTAAACCATCCCTTACATCAGGGAGCGCACGCTGCGCGATAACACTCATGGCATAATCGATATAGGATGTTTCCATCGTTTTTTTCAAATCGACGTCATGAATCTGATCAAAAATTTTATCATCCATCTGATTTCTTCTCCATTTCTAACTCGTCTCTGTCATCCGAACTTCTGCAAACGAATCACATCTTTTAAAAATCCGGCTGCACCTATCTGTTAAATATCCAGATTCTGTACATACTTTGCATTTTCCTCGATAAACTCACGTCTCGGTTCTACCTTGTCACCCATCAAAGTCGTAAATGTCACATCAATCTCCGAAGAATTTTCCTCATCGATCATGACACGTTTTAAAATACGTTTTTCCGGATCCATAGTCGTCTCCCAGAGCTGTTCCGCATCCATCTCGCCCAGTCCTTTGTATCGCTGGATCTTGTTACTGGAATCACGGCCTACTTCTGCCAGAATAGCATTCAGCTGTTCATCACTGTATGCGTACCATACTTTTTTGTTTTTCTCCAGTTTGTATAATGGCGGCTGTGCCAGATATACATAACCCTGTTTGATCAGCTCCGGCATAAAACGATACAGGAACGTCAGCAGTAAGGTACTGATATGCGCACCGTCCACATCGGCATCGGTCATGATAATGATCTTGTGGTAACGCAGTTTTGTGATATCGAAATCTTCATGAATACCGGTTCCGAAAGCAGTGATCATGGCTTTGATCTCAGCATTTCCATAGATTTTATCCAATCTCGCTTTCTCCACGTTCAGGATTTTTCCACGCAGCGGAAGGATTGCCTGTGTCGCACGGCTTCTTGCAGTTTTTGCGGAACCACCGGCGGAATCACCCTCTACGATGTAGATCTCGCAGTTTTTCGGATCTTTATCGGAGCAGTCTGCCAGTTTTCCCGGAAGGGACATTCCCTCCAGAGCGGTTTTTCTTCTGGTCAGATCACGGGCTTTACGGGCTGCCTCACGGGCACGCTGTGCCAGCAGGGATTTCTCGCAGATAGTCTTTGCAACCGTCGGATTCTGCTCCAGGAAGTAAGTCAGCTGCTCACTTACAACACTGTCTACCGCACCACGGGCTTCGCTGTTTCCAAGTTTCTGTTTTGTCTGTCCCTCAAACTGAGGCTCAGAGATCTTGACACTGATGATAGCAGTCAGACCCTCACGGATATCTTCACCGGAAAGTGCTGCTTCATTTTCCTTCACCAGTTTGTTTGCCTTTGCATAAGAGTTAAATGTCTTTGTCAGGGCATTTCTGAAACCGGCCAGATGCGTACCACCTTCCGGTGTCGTGATATTATTTACAAAACTGAAGGTTGACTCGTTATAAGAATCATTGTGCTGCATTGCAACTTCTACATAAACACCATCACGCTCACCCTCGCAGTAAATGACATTTTCATACAGAGCTTCTTTACTCTTGTTCAGATACTCCACGAACTCTTTGATACCACCCTCGTAATGGAAGGTTTCCGTGCGCTCCTGACCCGGTCGTTTGTCAGTCAGAATGATGCGCAGGTTCTTGGTCAGGAATGCCATCTCACGCAGACGCTGACGCAATACATCATAATCGTACACCGTATCCTCAAAAATACTTCCATCCGGAGAGAAGGTTACTTTGGAACCGGTCTCTTCCAATGGGCAATCACCAACAATTTTCAACGGATACATCGTTTTGCCGCGCTCATAACGCTGCTGGTAGATATGTCCGTCTCTGCGAACCTGAACTTCCAGCCAGTTAGAAAGGGCATTTACTACGGAAGCACCTACGCCGTGCAATCCGCCGGATACCTTGTATCCTCCGCCGCCGAATTTTCCACCTGCATGTAAAATAGTGAATACAACTTCTACTGCCGGTTTCCCTGCTTTGTGGTTGATATCTACCGGAATTCCACGTCCGTTATCGATAACGGTAATGGTATCACCTTCGTTAATATCTATCTTTATCTCCGAGCAAAATCCTGCAAGTGCCTCATCCACAGCGTTATCCACAATCTCATATACGAGATGATGAAGTCCGCGGGATGACGTACTTCCAATATACATACCCGGTCTTTTTCGTACTGCTTCGAGACCTTCCAAAATCTGAATCTGATCTCCACCGTATTCTGTACTCATTCCTGTCCTCCTACTGTTCTGCTATCGTGCCTTCCCTGACGAAAAACACTTTATTTATGTGAAATCTATTTTTAACAAATTCATCCAGACCCGTACATGTGATGATGGTCTGAATATCATGGATGCTGTTCAGCAGATAATTCTGCCGGTTGCTGTCAAGCTCTGACAGCACATCATCCAAAAGCAACACCGGCGTATCATGGATCAGCTGTTTCACCAGCTCGATCTCCGCCAGTTTTAACGAAAGTGCAGATGTCCTCTGCTGCCCCTGGGAACCGTATTTGCGGATATCCGTCTCATTGATCAGGAAGGAAATATCATCCCTGTGCGGTCCGTAAGACGTCATTCCCATTTTCAGATCCTTCATGCGGGATTCCTCCATGCGCGCCGTCAGCTCCTCTGCCGTGGCAGACGGTTCATACACAAGCTGCAGCGTTTCCTTATTTCCGGAAATATTCTGATGGATTCCCCGGACCATTGCATTTAATTCCTGCAAAAACGCCTGTCGGCGCTGAATGATCTTCGTTCCATAGCGCACCAGCTGCTCATCCCACACCGGAAGCGTTGCCTCCAAATCCGGCCGGAAATGGATATCCTTCAGCAGTTTGTTGCGCTGCTGCAGGATCTTGTGATATTTCGTCAGATTGTGCAGGTAAATGCTGTCTAACTGACTTAATTCCATATCCATGAATCTGCGGCGCCCCGCCGGTCCGTCTTTGATAATATTCAAATCTTCCGGAGAAAAAACAACCAGATTCAGGATTCCAAACAGTTCTCCGGCTTTCCGGATCGGAATGCCGTTGACTGCGATTCCCTTGGCACTGTTTTTCTTCAAATGAATATCAATCCTGTTTTCCACACCATTTTTTTCCACAATGGTGCGGATATGTGCCTCGTCCGCGTCAAAACGGATCATTTCTTTGTCCTTGCTGCCTTTGTGGGACTTTGTAGTTCCGCTGACATACAGGGATTCCAGCACATTTGTCTTTCCCTGGGCATTATCTCCGTACAAGATATTGGTTCCGGCATCAAAAGCGATACCGAGAGCCTGATAGTTGCGAAAATTCTTTTATTCCAGTGATTTTATAATCATTTGCCGATCTGAACACTCTCTCCGTTAAATGTAATGACATCTCCTTCGTGGAGCTTTTTGCCGCGCTGGTATTCTACTTCTCCGTTGACCTCTACCTGTCCGTCCTGTATCAGCATTTTGGCATCCACACCGGAAGGCTTCGGACACGACAAGGATCTTAAAGCTGAGCAACAA
>JABLTO010058324.1_pt1 | contig 17025 bp, 10 predicted proteins | sample 7160091 | NCBI WGS metagenome assembly JABLTO01 (sample SAMN14651225, study PRJNA627086) | human gut metagenome | isolation source: feces | host: Homo sapiens
CGCCGTCCGACGACGTCATCGCCCGACGCGAGACGCCATGCACGGCCGATCCCTTGCCTTGCGCGGCGGCGGCCGCGTCCAGTTTGCCCCAGATCTCGGCGCGTTCCTCGTTGATCTCGTCCACGGATTCGTCGACGTCCCAATCGTCCTCCAGCGCGTGCGGCACCAGTTCGGTGAACCGCCATGGCCGGCCGGCCAGGAAATCCTCGGCGGCGGCCCGTTTCGTCATCACCGCGATGTGCGGCAGGCTTTCCGCGCGGTATTGCAATGCGACGAAATGCCGATGGATCGAGATACCCTCGATGCCCAAGCCATGCGCGCCCTGCAGAATGGCGGGATTGCAGGGATTTGAATACGGGGTGCCGATCGGCATGGAGGAGGCGCCGGGGTCCACGTCGTCGCCATGCTCGCAACCGTAGGGCGAGCCGACCGCCACGCGCACGCCTTCGCCCAGCCGGTATGGAGGCTCGTGCGTCCGCATATCGATCACATCGATCTCGAAATTCGGATTCAACGCGTTGTGGTACACCACGGCGAGCGGAATATCCTCGCCATGCTCCCCCGCGCCTTCGAAGCAGGCGAAGCTCACATCGTATTCCACGTCGGTTTCGCGCGGAATGAACGCCCGGAACGAGCCCTCTGGGGTGTCCACCGGCAGCATCAGCACCTCGGTGGTGGTTTTCGACCCGGTGCCGATCACGATGTTCCGTTCGTCGAAGGACAATCCGATGCCCGCCCAGAAGCGTTCATCCGCCTCGCGGTACACCTCCACGTCATCGGTCACGGGGGTGCCGACGCGGTGGCGCATCACCGCGTATGGACGCCACGCGTCGTCCAACAGCACATAGAACACCCATTGCGCGTCCGGCGTGAAGCAGGCTCCGCCGATGCCTTCGAACCGCTCCTCCAGCTCGTCGCCGGTCTCAAGATCGCGGATGCGGAAATCGTAGCGTTCGTCGCCGCTCGTGTCGGTGCCGTACAGCATCCAGCGGCCGTCCTTGGAAATGTCCATGCCGCCGACACGGAAGAAATCATGGCCTTGCGCCTCGGCGTTCGTATCGAACACCACCTGTTCGCCGTCGAGTGGCACACCGGCCTCCACCGTCGGCGGATCCCAATCGTCGGCGCCGCGAATCGGCACCCGGCATTGCACGGCATACTGTTCGCCCTGCGTGGTGCGGGTGAAATACCAGTAGCCGTCCATGCGCGTCGGCACGGACATGTCGGTTTCCTGCACATGCGATTTGAATTCCTCGAACAGCGTCTTCCGCAGTGATTTGAGCGGTGCCATACGCTGTTCGCAATAGCGGTTCTGTGCCGCCACGTAGTCTTGAACGTCCTGCGATTGCTTGTCCCGCAGCCATTCGTAGTTATCGATGAACGTATCGCCGTGGAAGGTGCGCTCCTTTGGCACCCGCTTCGCTTCCGGCACCGCCAGTCCATTCTGGTGTTCGTCGTGCGCGTTCGTCGCTTCCTTCACGTTCATGGTGTTTTCCATACCCCGAAATTCACTCATGCACGCGATTATACTGACGACCCACCCAAACTTGTGTCGGCCGTCAGTCGCCGTTTTGCGCGGCGCGCAGGTACGGCAGCATGGTTTTCATGATGTTCGATCCGGTCGTTCCCGTGAATACCGGCACGTCGGTGACCGGCATCGGCTGCGTGGCCACGCGCCCGGCGACGGAACCGAAATTGCCGGTCACTTCGCGCGGTGACAGCTGCCGGATGCCGATCGCCAGCACACGCCCCGGGTAGCGGCGTGCGATCGTGGCGTATGTGGTCGGATCCTTCTGCCCGTCGTCGCCGATCAGAATGAACTTCATATCGGGAAAATCCGCCATCAGCTGCTCGGCGTATTCAAGCTTGTGCTGCACGCCCGACGGAATGAAGGTTTTCGGCCTCGGGTCAAGGTCGCGCAGCAGCAGCGGCCCTTCCGGGAAGCCGTGGTTCGTGATGAAATGGCGGATCGAGCTTTCCACGTTCCAAGGTGACGTGGACAGGTAGAAGAACGGCGCGTCCGGGAACATGTCCGCGATGCGGGTGAACAGCAGGTTCATGCTGGCCACCGGCACCTTCTTGCGGGGGTTGAGCAGCAGCAGATTGTAGGCGGCCTTCATCAGACGCGGCGCCTGCGTGACCATGATGGTGTCGTCCACGTCGGAGATCACGCCCACTTTGGTGCCGCTGGGAATGGTGAAAAGATTGGCGTTGACCGGCTTGCGGCTGCGCACTTTGTACGAGACGTTGTGGATGCCCGGTTCGAGCGAATGCTCGGCCACGAGGTCGAGGTAGCCGGCATCGTCGGATGCCGCGAATTCGCTGGAAATATCAGGATTGCTGTCGATCGCGTCGTATACTTCCGACGCACCCACCTGCACTGTTTCGATGGGCACGTCATCGATGGCGATCCGCACTTTGGTATGCGGGGACGGCACCATCAGCATGCCACGGATGCCGCGAATCAGGCGGCCGGCCTGCCGTTTGAACGGGCCGTATACGGTACGGCAGATCAGTCGGGAGTAATGTTCGGTGCCATAGCCGACGTAGGGTTCGACACGTGGATACCAGTCGAGCGACCGTACCAATGCGGTCGAGAATTTCAGCCAGACGCTGAATGCTTTGGTGATCGTGCGGCGGAACAGCCTGGTCAGCGGCGGTTTGACTTCAAGACGCTCATGTCTGGAGGCCGCGTCGAAGGTGGTGACCACCTTGCGTGCCGGAATCGGCACGGTGGGCATGTCATCGCAAGAATCGTCCATCCGCTCCCCCATACGCTGCTGTTCGCGCTGCTGGTCGTGCTGCGGCGCACGCTGCGGCGGGAACTGCGGCAACGGCTGAATTTCACTCATATGCCCACTATAGAGGTCGCGTTCGAACAAACAGTAACGCCACCGAGAAAATCAGGGAACTTTCAGGGCCCCGCAAGGCACTTCCCATAAAAAGGCTGCGGCCGGCGGGTACGATGCGCGACCGTAAGCCCGGCCGAACGGCCTTGAGTGTGCCGCGCATCGTACCCGCCGGCCGCAGCCGTAATTAAAACTAGACGTCCGTGCTATTCAGTCAGCCACAATCTTGGCATACTCGTCAGCGCTAAGCAGGTCAGGCTCGTCATCCTCAAGCTCGATCTTGAAAATCCAGCCCTCGCCGTACGGATCGTCCGTCACAATGCTCGGATCGTCCGCAGCCTCGTTGTTGACGTAGCGGATGGTGCCAGCCACCGGCGAGACCAGCGCGGTGACCGCCTTGGAGGATTCGAATTCCGCCACTTCGTCGCCAGCTTCGACCTGCGTACCAACTTCAGGCAAATCGATGTACACGAGTTCGCCGAACTGTTCGGTGGCGTATTCGGTAACGCCCACCATGGCGGGTTCGACGGAGGAATCCACCCACACGTGCTCGTCGGAGTATTCGAGGTGCTCGGGCACGTCGAGGTTCACTTTGCTATCGTTTGCTTCGCTCATGCCGCCCATTGTACGGCGTATGCGAACGCCGCGCACCCGCGCCACGCGTAACGGGTCAGCGTACCGGTCCGGATGGCATGGCGCCGACTACCTGCACGATGGTGCCTTCCGGGCAGTTGTCGTAGATCCACTTGGAATCGGCTTCGTACATGTTCACGCAGCCGTGGGAGCCGTAGTGCGCCGGGTCGCCGTGGGCGATGCCGTAATTGTTCCAGCTTGCCGTGTGGAAGCCTTCGCCGCCGTAGAAGTAGCTTACCCACTTCACACCCTTGGACAGGTAGCGCGAGCCGTCGTCGTTCAGGCCGGTCATGTCCTGGATCTGATACTTGAGGTAGATGTAGAAGGTGCCCAGGTCGGTTTCGTGCTTGCCGGTGGTGCCCGTGCACACCGGGAAGGTCTTGACGGCCTCGTCGTTGTGATACACGGTGGCGGTTTGCGCGGTGCGGTCCACCACGATGCGGTATTCGCTCTTCTTCTGCACGGTTTTGAAGTTCTGCACGTCGCCGTCCACCGGAATGGTGGCGCCTTGGCCGTTTTTGAGCGCTTCGCCGATCTTCGGTGCGAGCGCCTCCATGTTCTTGACCTTCACGCCGTTCACGCCTTTGACGATGGTGGCCAGCACTTTGCCGCTGTTGTCGACGGCGTCTTCCTGGTCGACCGCGTCCTGGTTGAGCTGGGCTGGGACCTGCTGCTGCACGTAGTTGGTGATGGCGTTGTCATCGTAGGACAGCGAAAGCGTGCCGTGTTCGAGGTCGGCGTCGGTTTTCAGCCATGAGGCCACGACTTCGGCTGGAATCTGGAAGGTCTTGCCTTGTCCGTTGTCCAGCACGATCGGCGCGTTCAGTCGCGCGTTTGCCTGGTCGGCCACGTTTTGGGCTTCAGGCAGTGCGACCGGCACGTCGATGGTTTCGTACGTGATCGTCACGCTGCCGCTGTGCCCCGGGTTCGCGATTGCTTTGGCGACCGCGTCGATCACGTTGTCCACCTTCGGGGACCTGCCGCCGCGGCCTTCCACTGCGACGAAGGCGCGCGCGTTGGCATCGTACGATGCGGTGGACGGTACCGCGCGGTCGGCGTCCTGCACGAATTTGTCGGTGACGAACGTCCTGAGGGCCAGCTTGTTGGACTTGGCGTTCAGCGGCACGTTCTTCTTGACGAACGGGTTGACTTCGTTGATGTATTCGAGTGCGCCGTTGGTCTGGTGCTTGGCGGCGAGCAGTTCCGTGACCGTCTTGTCGACGTTGTAGCTCACGCCGAGGTCGCTCAGGCTGCCGGAAGCGTTGTTGCCGTTGCCGTCCTTGATGTTCACGGTGGTGTTCTTCACGGCGGCCGTCACCGTGTTTTTCAGCTGGTCGGCGGTCTGTCCGGCCACACTGGTTCCGCCGAAGGTCACGCCCGGCGCGGCCTTGTCTTGGAAGTACCAGCGTGCGGTGAAGAAGCCGGCGATCGCGGCGACCACCAGCACGGCGAGCACGATTCCGGTGATGATCAGCGGCAGTTTGCGTTTCTTGGCCACGACGGCTTCTCCTTCGACCGGCATGGTGAGCACGGGAATGGCGGGAGCGGGCGTGGATGAGGGCATGTCACCGGTAGGAATGGCACCAGTGGGAACAGCTCCGTTGGGGACAGTTCCGGCAGGCGTGGTTTCGGCGGCACCGGCCGTCGGGAATGACTGGAACGGCTGGGTCTGGTCCGATGCGAAATTCAACGGCGGCATGGTCTCGGTGGCGGCGTTGGACACGTCGTCCTGTTCGGACACATCGGCCACGTCGGCGAGATTGATCGTATCGCCGTTCTCACCAGACTGCGGCGGCACGGCATTCACCCCTTCAAACGAGATGCCGGCGAAGCTGTTGTCCGTATCGTTCTGCCCACTTCTATCAGACATGTATGTGGTTTCCTCATTCACTCTCTTAACGGTACATACCATGCAGCATGATACGCAGACGAGTGCCCAAACGAATACCTAAACAAGCTCCCCCGGCAACCGCCCCGAAGACAGGCTCAGCCGATACCACCTTTTATAATGGCAGGTCTTGTCACGGCAGGTCGTGGCCGAGCCATTCCTCAATCATGTAGCGTGCGATCGTGGCTTTGCCCGGAGCCTCCATACGTCCCGAAACCAGTTCGCTCATGTATTCGTCGCGTGTGACCCAACGCGCCTGCAACGTTTCCTCGCCGTCCACGTGCACGTCGGTGGTGACCGCCACGCCTTTGAACGCCATCATGAGAGACGAGGGGAATGGCCACGGCTGGGAGCCGAGATATTTGAGTTCGCCTATTTCGATGCCGACTTCCTCTTTGGCCTCGCGCCGGCATGCGTGCTCCAGGTTTTCGCCAGCCTCCACGAATCCGGCCGAAACCGAGTACAGGCCGTTGTTGCGCCATGCGCTGTTGTGCTGCAGCAGCAGACGGTCATCATGGTCGACGATCGCGGTGATCACCGCGGGTTCGATTCGGGGGAACAGCAAACGATTGCCATCCTCGTCGTTCATGCAATGTTGAGCCCAGCCGCCGAGCGCCGGTTCGACGGGCGCGCCGCACGTCGGGCAGTGACGCTGCCGGGCGTGCCACATGCTGAGCGAGATGGCGGAGGTTGCCTGTCCGGCTTCGCGTGCGCTGGCGTGGGGCGCGAATCCGCGCAGGTCCACCCAGTCGAATCGGGTTGCCGCGCTTTCCAGCAGCGATTTCGCGTTTTCCTGCGATTCATGCGCCGGCACTTCGGCGAACGCGTCGTCCGCTCCCCCGCTGCAAGCCGTCGCAACCGTAATCGTCGTATCGTTCGGCTGGACGTGCGTCACGTCCACGGCGACGACGTGCTCGCCCAATCGTCCGCCGTACGAGCCGAGGAATATCGCGAGCGCCGATGGGTGCGATTCGAGTTCCGCGGCAACGTACGCGCCCGGCAGTTGGGCGAGGCGCATTTTCACGTTGGCGTAGTCGGCGATGGCGCCTTGGCCGTGCGGCACGGCCACTTTGCCGTCTTTGACGAGGATGACTTTCGTTGCCGGTTCCGCCAGGACTTTGGCGAACAGGTCGGGTTCGCCGCGTCGTGCCACTTCGTAGTCGATGTCTCCTTGGGCGAGTGGCAGGAACGGCAGGGTCTGCGTCAATGCCAGTGGTGAGAACACGCTCATGGTTGTGTTGCCTCTTTCATGCGTGTTATATACGGAATATATTCTTTATACATACGTAGTACATATTTCGTATATACGTTTTATATATTTTCTCTATATCTTGTCGATACGCCGGATGGTCTGCCACAGATAATCGTCGCAGCCGGCTCAGCCGACTCGCTTCACCAGTTCCAGCAACGCGGCGGCCACCTGGTCGGGGTGTTCGTACGCGCTGAAGTGGCCGCAGTCGTCGATCACCGTCATCGTCACGTCGGTTTTCGTCATCGCGTCGGCGACCGGCTTCATCACTGCCGGCGGGCTGGACGGGTCCTTGTCGCCGCAGATTACTGCGACTGGCACGTTGATGTTCGGCAGCACGTCGTTCAGGTCGGGACGGCCAGCGGCCATGCGTTCGCGCCAAGCGATGCCGTCGGCGGGCTGTTCGTTGATCCACGTTTCGAACTGCCTGCAGTAGGCGTCCGACTGCTTCACGGTGGAGTCGGCTTCCGACGGCACGGCGAATCCCATGACCGGCTCGTGTGTGCCGGTCGTTTCGCAGTCGGTGGCGATTGCGACGCGCTTCAATCGCATGTCGGCGGAGTCGGCGTCGGCTTTCGTGTCGCACAGGGCGAGCGCCGCCACCGCTTCCGGATGCAGGCGTTGGATGTCGAGAATCAGGTAGCCGCCCATCGACAGGCCCACCCAGATGGCTTTGCCGTAGCCGGCGGCGTGCAGCAGGTCCACGTACGCGTCCGCCATGCGGTCCAGTCCGTATGGGAACGCGCCGTCGGCGTCCTTGCCGCCGCTGTCTTCGTCGGACGGAATCGGTCCTTCGCCGGCGCCGGGCATGTCCGGAGCCCAGATCGCAAATGGTTTCACGCCTTGTTTCACAGCTTGGTCGCGTAAAGCCGCCGCGCACTCGTCCCACATGCGGTGGTCCACCGGGAAGCCGTGCACGAGCACCACCGGCGTGGTTTCGGTATCGTTGCCGCCGTCCGTATATATGTTGTTGTTCAGTTCAATCGTCATATTTTTTCTAATCCTCCCCTATCTGCCTGTTCGCCTAGTTTGCTTGGCTTTTGCCCCGCTTGCGCGGCTTGTCCTACTTGCCGGTCCATGCGAGCGCCTGCCGCACGATGGTGCCGTAGCCGTTGGCCATTTGCCCGACGAAGGTGTCGAGCATGTCTCCGGACGGGTCGACCCATTCCACATCGAGCGTCTCGTCCTGCGGCTTGCAATCGCCGGCGATCGGCACCACGTAGCACAGCGCGATCGCATGTTGGCGTGGATCGTAATAGTCGGATAGGCCGGGTGTCGGGAAGAATTCGGCCACGGTGAACGGCTGCAGGCTGATCGGCAGCTGCGGCAGGGCGATATCGCCCAAATCTTTTGCGACGTTGCGCGCCACCGCTTCACGCAACGATTCGTGGTAAAGCACACGTCCGGCGATCAATGTGCGTTCGATGCCGCCGTCGTCAGTGACGCGCAGCAGCGAGCCGATTTGCGCCACCCTGCCGAGATCGTCGGTGCGCACCGGCACGACCACGACGTACGGAATCGGTATTTCGCGGCGCATGCGGTTGATTTCGTCCGATGGGAGCCATCCCGGAGGGTTGCCCATTCCGCGGATGAAATCCTCCGGCGTAATGTCGTCGAATTCCCCGCGATGGCGGTTGGCGTCGAAATCGCCCTCGTCGGGCACTTCATCATTCATCACTGGCATGGTTCCATTATCACGCACGGCATGTGAATGTCGCGTGCTTCCGATTCTTCCCATAGCGCAATCGGGTGCGGCAGTGTGTTTGCGTGGCGTGCGGCTATATACTTTTCGCAAACGGGCTTTCGCAATATTGCGCAGCATTGCACGATATTGTTTTTTGAAATCGGCTTATAGCGTAAGCCGGGGAATGGGGAACGCATATGGCAACGCATGCAGTCACTTCGCAGGATTTCAACCAGGTCGTCGAATCCAATGATCTGGTGTTCGTGGATTTCTGGGCCACGTGGTGTGGGCCGTGCCGCGCGTTCGGCCCAACGTTCGAGAAGGCGAGCGAGGCGAATCCGGACGTCTATTTCGCGAAGGTGGATATCGATCAGAATCCCGATCTGGCCGCCGCGGCCAAGGTTCAGGCAGTGCCGACGCTGATGGTCGTCAAGAAGCAGCAGATCATCTTCCAGCAGGCCGGCGCGTTGCGCGCTTCCGATTTGGATGATCTGATCAGCCAGGCCAAGGCGTTGGATATGGATGCGGCCGCTTCCGATGGGGACACCGCTTCCAGCGGAGACGCCAAAGTGAAAACGCCAAGTAGTCAGTCGGAACGATGATTCGGCCCGTCGCCTGCGCGTTGCATACGTTATCTTCAAGTTCCTTGGGGTGCGGTAGACTATATGCAGTTGCGCGCATTCCGGCGGAACCCTAGCGGTTGCGCGCCGTGCCCTAGGCACGGAATCCGCCGAGGAATTGTACCCGATGTAGGAGCAGAATGGCTAGCCATAAGAAACATGCCCAACCAACTACGTTTGCCTTGCCGGGCAAATCTCAGATGGTGAAGATTGTCGCAACGGTTGCGGCAGTGGGGCTGTTGGCCACTGGCGGCATCGTGTCGCATAATCTGTACGCCACCGCGGAGAAGTCTCCTGCCAAGCAGGTCACCGCGTATTCCGTCACCGACAGCATCGAAGCCTCCCGTGGCAACGCCCGTGAGGCGCTTTCCGGAGATACTTCGTACGTCACCGTGAAGATCAACGGCAAGACCCGCGTGGTTCCCGGCATGCATTTCACCGACGTGAAGTCCGTGCTTGACGCGGGCGACATCACCCTTGATACGGAAGACACCGTTTCCCCGTCTTTGGATACGAAGGTGAACGAGAACACCGTCATCAAGATCGAACGTGCCGGCGCTTCCGTTGAGGTGTCTGATACGGATATCGCATTCAACACGGTCAAGAAGGAGACCTCCAGCCTGCCGAAGGGCCAGGAGAAGGTCGAGACCGAAGGCGCGAACGGTGTTATGGAGACCACGAACCTCGTCACCAAGTCCGGCGGCAAGGTCATGTCTTCCAATATGATCAGCTCTTTCGTGAAGAAGGCTCCGACCGACAAGGTGATCCTCGTCGGCACCGGCTCCTCGTCCACGCCGTCCGCGGCCGCAGCGTCGATCGGCACCACCGTGCCGGCTGGCGAAATGCAGCAGTGGGCTCACGATTATCTGCTGTCCAGCGGCTATTCCGAGGCCGATTTCACCGCCACCGTATACATCATTTCTCATGAGTCCGGTTGGAACGTCGCAGCCACGAACCCAAGCTCCGGCGCGTACGGTCTGCCGCAGGCGCTGCCCGGTTCGAAGATGGTGAGCGCCGGTGCCGATTGGGCCACCAACTACCAGACCCAGCTTAAGTGGTTCTGGGGCTACTGCGCACAGCGCTACGGCTCCATCCAGGGCGCCTACACCTACTGGCTCGCCCACCACTGCTACTGAGTTTTTCAGTACGAGCGAATTCCTCAATATGAATGAGCGGTGCATCGCATATTTGCGTGCACCGCTCATTCATATTGCACGCAGTACCCCAGCTGTCGTCAGAAATACTGTGCCTGTACGAATCGGCTCGTGAAAGTTTGTACTGGGCCGCACAGATTTGCACTAACTGGTGCAAACCCAGCACAGGCTAATGTAGACAATCTGCGAAGCCCCACGGGATTTTCTTTTTGCAGATTTCCCATTCTGCTCGTCTTTCCATCCGTACCTAATCGTACTTTCTCAAACCTATCCATCCTCTAAATCAATACTTCATTCATACCCCGTTTGAAGTCACACAACTCTCCAAGCTCTCGTGCAAATTATTCAAGGTGCATAACTCCCTGGACGTCCGTGCGGGCCAGAAGAACGTTCGTGCGGATTTTCAGCAACCTTTTCGGATGAAGTTCTCAAATTTTAGCAAGGTGCCGATTGAATCAAAGTCAAAAAGCCCAGAATTCCAACGTTTCTTGCCATTATAATTTCTTCAGACTTCTTGTTTTAACTATTATTAGGCAATTCTTATCCGCACACGTCCCGAACAATCCGCACACGCGACACCGCGATCATGTTCACTTAGCAGTGCACGATTCCTTCCAATCTCACACCCACACGCCCGTGCAATCCGCACACACTTTTGGGATCCCCCGGCCTACTTATACACATCTTCAAAACCAGAACATAGTTATCAACCGACCGTAATCGCAGTGAGAGAATATCCACTTATCCACAGATTTTCGTAAGCAGGTGGCGCCGACCGCGCATTTTCGCTTACGCTGCTCACATGTACGCACAGACACCGCAAGATATGACCCGCGCTCTCTTCGAAGCGCAACTCGTAGAACTACAGCGCGCCCGCGCAATCCGCAAGAAATACCATACTGATGTGGTGCTCGGTCTCACTTCCGCTATCAGAGTTTTGCTAATCGATATGCCGTCGCCCTATGACAAGATCAAACTGCTCGATTATCTGCATATCGTGGTGGAGGAACCGAGATTCCGCTCGTCGCATGAAGGTGTGAAATTTCACGCTTATACAGCGACACTTCCACCCGACCGAACACCCGACCGAACACTACAGCGCGATCGCACTTCTAGGCAAACGGCAGCCACTCCAGAAACGCCACATACACAAACGGCACGTTCGCATAAAAAAGTAACCCGCGATACCACCCCTTTTGCCGCTTACGAAAACAGCAAATACGCTCCGATTTTCGTTGAGCCGCATATTTTCACAGTGCATCCGTTGCTGCTGTGGGTACAGATGGCCGCATATCTCAGGCTCGAGGAATTGGTGGTGCTGGGCGATGCGATGACGCGTCGCAGCTTCTATCGTGTGCACGTCTCCCCGGCAAATTTTGTGACATTATTGAACGAGTTGCCAACCACGTTCCCGCATCGCAAGAAATGTGATAAAGCGGTGAAATTACTTGCCGAAAATACCGATTCCTGTATGGAAACACGATTGCGATTCCGTATGTTGCGCGCCGGCTACGGTCCATTCGTAATCAATTATCGGCTTACGTTAAATACTGCCGATAAAAAGCAGGCTTTTCTCGATATTGCAATTCCGAATTTGAAAATTGCGATTGAATATTCCGATAAATTTCACGCACAAAATTGGGAAAGCGACGAAGCTCGCCGCACAGCGCTGTCTTCAGCCGGCTGGCAAATACTTTCCGTCAACGCCGAGACCTTAAGCAATTCAGGTAAGTTCAAGGATTTTCTTATACAACTTTCAATGACGATTGCAAGACAACAGACTATATTGCAACGTAATCAGCAAATGTAAGATACTGCAATCTACGACTTAATATGTATGCGTGCGCGCATAAAACACATGACAACTGCAATACATCCATACACGCGCACGATGGAAAATGTCTTGTGGTCGGCAACAACCGACTACTTGGCTTGCGAAGTCTTACGGTGAGAACCAGCCTTCGGACCACGCTTGCCGACAGTGCCATTCTTGGCACCTTCCACGTTGAACACGATCACCTGCTCGCCGGAATAATACTCGCCGTCAAGTGCGTAGAACGCAATTTTGGTAGGATCGTCCAGCTCGGGGAAGCTGAAGAACTTTTGCGTCGCAACAAGCAAATCAACATTGCGCAACGTCACTGCAGAAGCCTCTCCCGGCTTCTTGGTGGCGAAGCGAATCGCATATTCATCCTTGTCATTGCACTTTTGAATCGCAAATTTCTTCTCGTCATTGTTCACAAGAACCTTGACGTATTTAGGGAAGCCCAGCACAGCGCTGACGTTCTTGGAAAAACGAACGGATTCAAGCATGACCGTCATGGTCAATTTACCGTTATTGCTTTCGCCAACCTCTTTAAAACCATCCAGAATAGACATATAAAAGCCTTTCTTAAGTCAAAACAACTACCGAAAAAACTTTACATCATTTTACGATTGAATACGAATCGTCATGAATATTCCACAAATAGCGTATAACGATAACAGAAAAGAGGGGTAAATAAAAGGGTGTAAATATCACAATCTACAACTTACGTAAATTGCAATATTTACACCCTTAAATAGTACAAATATCAGCTTCTGTTATGCGATTTAGTTGGCACCGGCGCCACTGCCAGAAGATGCAGCACCCCCATTGCCGTTGACTCCGACACCGGCGCCATTGTCTTCTTTACCAGCATCACCAGCATTAGCAGCATTATCATCGCTGCCAATATTGTCGTCACCATTATCACCATTATTCCGCGATGGATTCCAATACTGTTGCGCCCGTTGCGCCTGCGCCTGAGCCTGAGCCGCCGCAGCCTCCTGAGCAGCCTTCATGGAAGCATTCACCGCATCTGACGCAGCGGAAATCGCCTTCGACGCCTCCTGCATAGCCTTAGTATCAACGCCATTGCCGTCAATCAGCTTCTGTGCGGCATCGATCGCCTGGGAAAGCGCGTCGCGTGTCGAATTATCCGCGACTTGCCAAGCGGAGCTGTCAAGCAACGTACGCGCACCGGAAACGCTCTGCCCCAAAGCGTCGCGAATCTGATTGACTTCCAGTGTCTTCTTGCTGTCTTCCACCGATTTCACGTCCGCAATGATGGTCGCGGCTTGTTCCTTCATGTCATTGCTATGCTTGTTCATGCTGCGGGCACGCGATTGCAGCACGGATTGCGCAAGCGACGTGGAACATTCACTGGCCGCACCGAATTGCTCGCCCTGTTTGACGCTTTGCCTCAACTTTGTCAGCGTGCTCGCGTCGGCGACTTGGCTATCCGTCAGTTTCTGCGAAGTTTCAGCTTTCCTTATCGCCTTGCTCAAGATTTCGTTCGCTTCGGAATATTTGCTGCGCGCTTTTTCGCACATTGCGATTGCAACGCTCTCCTGCTGCGCTTCTTTTTTCGCACGCACAACGAATACACCGCCCACAATTATGACGATTACCGCCACCGCAGCAACCGAACCCACTACTATTTTCTTGATAGGCGACGGCTTTTCCGGCGATGCTGGGATGGTTTTCAGCGGATCATGCTCCGGATCGTCCTCGGCAAGTTTTTCCAAATCAGTAATGTCGGACCTATTGCCGGCCATGCTATTGGGATCGTCAGAAACTGCAGACTGGACCGGTTGTGCGGTTCCGTCGAATTTCAGCGATTCAGTCGGCACAGTCGACGGTTGTTCCGCCCCGGGAATCGTTGTCTCAAACTCAGGTGAAACGACCGCAGTAGAAGGATCGTCCTCTATTGCCGGAAAAGTTAGCGAAGGAATACCCCAATCGTCATCAATCACATCATTACGCAACAAATCGTTCGGATCGTTTCCCGGCTGTGGAAAAGCATTATCCTTAGCTGCCATATCCTCCCCATTTCATGGCCAACAAGCAACTCATTATCTTTGTCGGTATATTCCGACCGATATATTTCAATCGGCGTCCTCAACCGGCAGACCCGCTTGACCTTTTGTTTTTCACCACCGACACATGCCACTTTATGATAGCAATACTGCTCGAACCCAATTCCGTCATAGTCGCTATATTCTGCCAGAGCGAAACGCAAACACCCCCCTTACCCCTATTTGCGCAAACGGCAACGACTTGCAGCCCCAGCACACCGACAACAATTTGTTTGATTTTTCAGGCTTCGCAAAGAATATTCCCAATACACAACAAGTTAGGGTGGTTGCAACTATGACTGAACCTGCCATATTTGCAAACATTTTCATTAAAAAAATGATTGTTTCAGAAACGATTTTCATTGAGTTTCCGCGGATTTTCACGACTTTTCACCCTAGAAAAAGTATAGAATAGTGAGGACACGTTTGCAATAGTGCAAACGCTATCAAAGAGGATGAACCCCCGTTACAAGGGATTAAGAAAAGGAATAAAGGAGCTATGAAGCACCGGAAACCGACATCGGCCTGGCAAATGCTAGGTCTGAAGATCAGCAAGAAGGTGGTCGTCGGCATAACCGCCGCAGCGACCGCCCTCGGCGGCTTGGCAATCGCCAGTACCGCAGCGCAAGCCAACACCGGCCGCGACAGCTACGCCGACACTGTTCAAAACGTCACCTTCGAACAGGCCCGAAAGAAGTACGGTCTGGCGAAGGAGATGAGCGAAGGCGCCACCCTGCACGCTTGGGAATGGAGCTTCAAGACCATCGAGAAGAACATTCCCGATATCGCGGCGGCCGGATACACTTCCGTGCAGACCGAGCCCATCTCTGCCATTCACAGCGGCGGTAAGGGCATGATCTTCGCCGAGAACTGGTACTACGTGTACCAGCCGACCGACACCACCATCGGCAACTGGGTAATGGGCACCGAGTCGGACCTGAAGAGCCTGTGCGAGACCGCGCACAAGTACGGCGTGCGCATCATCGTTGACGTGGTGGCCAACCACATGACCGCCACTTGGGGCGCCATTTCCGACCGTTGGAAGAAGTCCGAATACTACCATCACGATTGCAACAATGATGACGTGCAGGATTGGAACAACCGCTACCAGGTGACCCACTGCAAGCTGCTCGGCCTATATGACATCAACACCGAAAACACCGAAACCGCCAACATGATGCACGACTTCCTCGTGCAGGCGGTCAGCGACGGCGTGGACGGCTTCCGTTTCGACGCGGCCAAGCATATCGAGCTTCCGGACGAATACAACAATTCCCAGTACTGGAACATCATCCTCAACAATGGCGCGCAGTTCCAGTATGGCGAGGTGCTGCAGGATTCCATCTCCCGTGATTCCGATTACGCGAACCTGTTCTCCAGCCACAGCAAGAACGGCGGCGGCGTGACCGCTTCCGCATACGGCCAGAAGCTGCGTGGCGCACTGAATTCGAAGAATCTGAACGCCAGCGACTTGTCCAACTGGAGCCATTCCGCAAGCCCGAGCAAGCTGGTTTCCTGGGTTGAATCCCACGATAACTACGCCAATGGCGACTACGAGTCCACCCGCATGAGCGAATGGCAGATGACCATGGGCTGGGGCGTGATCGGTTCCCGCTCCCAGACCATGCCGCTGTACTTCGACCGCCCGGTCGGCTCCGGCGGCAGCCAGCCGCAGTTCGCCGAGAAAAGCAAGCTCGGAGATGCAGGCTCTCCAAGCTGGAAGGATCCGCAGGTCGTTGCCGTGAACCACTTCCGCAACACCATGAACAACAACAAGGCCGCGGAATACATGCGCAATTGCGGCGCGAACTCCTGCCTTATGGTCGAGCGTTACATCAAGGATGGCAACTCCAAGAACGACGGTGTGACCATCACCAACATGGGTGACACCCAGAACCTGGCTGGAACCACCACCACCCTTGATGACGGTTCCTACACCGATCAGGTCTCCGGCGGCAAGATCACCGTTTCCGGCGGCAAGATTACCTCCGGTTCCGCTCCCGCCGGCAAGATCAGCGTGTTCTTCACCGACAACTCCGCTTCGGTTTCCGCCAGCGGTTCCAAGTCGTTCAAGACGAACACCACCACCGTCACCTTGAACGCGAGCAACGCTACGAACACCACCTATACCACTTCCGAAGGCAAATCCGGCTCCTATAAGGACGGCGACACCATCACCGTCGGCGCTTCCACCGCTGTCGGTGGCACTGTTACCGTGAAGGTACAGGGCAAGGATGCGGATGGCCAGACGGTTTCCGGTGAATTCACCTGTACAAAGAAGGATCCGAACGCTACCAGCACGGCTTATGCAAAGAAGCCAAACGCGTGGAGCAACCTGTATGCATACGTGTATGTGGACGATCCTGACGCCACCACCCTGCAGGAGAACGCCAAGTGGCCGGGCGAACCGATGACGAAGGTCGCCGCGTCCGACACCTGCGGTCAAGACGGCGAATACAAGTATGAGATTCCTGACGATCTCGTCGGCGACAACACCCGTATCATCTTCAACGACGGCAACGCCACCAACACCAAGAAGTATCCTGCCGACACCACCGATGGCGAGGATGCGGCCGGTCTTTCGATCGACGGCAACTACGCTTGGAACGGCAATACCTCCTCCGGCACTTGGGAAGCCCGCAATTGCGTGGTGACCCCGGTTACGTCCGTAAAGATCAACGAGGGCAATTACACCACCGACATCTCCGATGGCGTCACGACCAAGCAGCTGACCGCCACCACCGACCCGGCTGGTGTGGCTGTTTCCTGGAAGTCTTCCGATACGTCCGTTGCCACGGTTGCCTCCGATGGCACCGTGACGCCGGTGAGCGCCGGTACCGCCACGATTACTGCGAAGGCTGGCGATAAGTCCGCTTCAATCAAGGTTACAGTAACGGGTCAGCCGCCGCTGGATCCGGTGAAGACGAACACCATTTACGCCACCAAGCCGTCCAGCTGGGACAAGATGTACGCGTACGTGTACACCGGCGACGGCGCGACCGCGGTGAACAACGCCGCATGGCCGGGCGTGGAGATGACCGCCACCACCGCCACCGACGGCTGCAAGCA